>Ga0351918_1157_pt1 | contig 19867 bp, 16 predicted proteins | sample TotcelHT113001N5_FD_206844 | JGI IMG/M metagenome (GOLD analysis project Ga0351918, IMG submission 206844) | Enriched cells from coal bed in the Powder River Basin, Montana, United States - Total cells T11 rep1 HSBNCT.T11.300.1.N5 ... | reverse complement strand
TTTAGGCATGGCGTCAAGCCGGCCGACATGGCAGATGCGTACTCCCTGTTTCTTGAGTTCGTTTAATTCGCGGTCAATTACAGTTTCAAGAATACCTAATAAGCCATGAACTTCGTCTTTTGGGCGGCCCCAGTTTTCTGTAGAGAACGCGTATAACGTAAGATACTTAACTCCAAACTCTACGCTGGCATGGATTATCTGGCGTAGGTTCTCGGTTCCTGCGCGATGTCCTTCCAGACGGGGAAGTCCTCGGGCTGCTGCCCAACGTCCATTACCATCCATAATGATGGCTATGTGGGTTGGGGTTTTAATCTCCTGGTTTGTCATAGGTTTTTGTTCACACTTCCATGATCTCTTTTTCTTTCTTAACGCCGGTGGCGTCGATTTCTGCAATGGTATGGTCAGTCAATTTTTGTAGTTCGTCAACGCCTACGTCCAGATCATCTTCTGAGATCATTTTCTCTTTTTCGAATTCACGCAGATCTTTGATCAGGTCACGCCGAATATTCCGAACTGCAATCCTGGAGTCTTCAAGCCTGCTGTGCACAAGTTTCACCAGGTCTCGCCTTCGCTCTTCTGTGAGCGGAGGCAGGTTTAATCTAATCACTTTGCCATCATTATTGGGAGTTATGCCAAGCTCAGATGCCAGGATGGCTTTTTCAATGGTTTTTATTGTAGAGGGATCGAAAGGTTTGATCATCAACGAACGGGCTTCAGGAACTGAGATGGATGCCAATTGCATGAGCGGTGTCGGCATACCGTAATAATCAATTGGCATTTTTTCTACGAGGGCGGGGGTAGCCCGGCCGGTACGAATACCTGAAAGGTCTTCCTCCAGGGCTGTAATGGCGCCTTTCATGCGGCTCTCAGCGTCTTTTACCGTTTCCCTGATCACTTCATCGGTCATCTTGTCCTCCGAGGTTTAAATTCTGATATCTCTTGATGAATATTAGGATACCTTAAAACTGAGAAAAAATCCAACACCAAGTAAGGATTCAATGTTAATGAATTTTGTTAATTAAGAAATACTATTGACAAAAAGAAATTATGTTCTATAATATTATTAGTTCAATTGTTCTATTCGGGTTGGTCCATAACTTGCAATATAAGGAAATAGAAAATAATTGGAGACGAAAATGACCACTGGCATGCTCTGGTTTGACAATGATCCGCAGATCGATATGCGCACAAAACTAAACCGCGCAATAGCTTATTATCAGAAAAAATACGGGCAAACGCCTGATCTTTGCTACGTGCATCCAAGTATGTTACCGGAGAATCCCATACGAACAGCAGGTGTGGATGTTCAAACTGACCAGATGATTCTGCCAAATCATTTTTGGATTGGTGTAAAACAGATGGTTTCTTCAGTATAGTCACATAATTATTTAATAACCAACCCTGATCTATCAGGGTTGGTTTTTCTTAAGCAGTTTCTTCGTCTTTTTGATTATCCATAAGTAAAATTGCCGCAAGTGACGGAACGGTTTTCGAGAGAAATGGCTGGCGTAATGCCTTGCTGCCGCATCAAGGCTGATTTTCCGATGTTGTTCCTCGACCATGTACCATCGATGTTCAATAATCCACAGATACAAGTCCATTTCTGTTTGCATAGGGAATTCTTTCAATATATCGTATTTACGGATGATGCGGATTAATGGATGATAGACATCTTGTAACCAACCTGCAACTGCCTCTTGATCAGTTACTGGCCTTTGCAGCTTTTCTCCCATAAACCACCTGTGAACACTGATATGGTTCATTAATTTATCATACTGACCAGGAATTGAGAACCTGAAGTTTTCTTTTGGGGCGATTTCATCCAAATGAGTTTGGGTAATAAACCCAAGGTATTCCTGTTGTAGGACTAATTGTTCAAGATTTGTATTTTTATCCATCGTACCAGGGATATTGATTTTCACCACAAATGCATCCATGTACATTTGGCCGCGTTCACGAGCTACTGAAACCCGGTGGTTCCCATCTTTAACGAAATAGACATCCCCTATTTGGTAAACGTCAATTGGAGGGAGGATAACATCGTTATAGTAAGCCTGATCGATCCTTTCCCACCGTTCGCGTGTGTGCGTTTGCCTGGGGAGAAATGCGCGATCAAACTCCAGGTAACGGCTAACAGAACCGACGATCTTATCTGTCTCGATTTGTTTTAGACCGAAATAAGATTGACCTTTCAACGGGACCCGTTTCATTACTTCGTCAAATGGCAGCAGGTCATTATCAGTCTTCCCAAGCCAGCTGATGACAGACCGCCAAAAACTTTTACGGTGGGCGCGTGAAAAATCCTGTCTTGAATAGGTACTCAACATGTCTCTCGAATTGGATTGATGATCGTTAGGATGCATATTTTACTCACTTGAATAAGAAATTAATCCCACGAGCGCTTTGATGGCATTGGAATAGTAAATTCGCGGTACCCGTACACATTTAGTACATTGGTTGACCCAACTACCGTACTTGTAATAGTATCCTGCCGATAGACGTGAATATGACCATGAAGGTGATATTTCGGTTTAAAAGTATTGATCAACCAGTTGAAAGCCTTAACACCCTGGTGCGCCGGATCATCCATGGCATGGATCTGCCATGGTGGGGCATGGGAAACGAAGATATCCAGGTAACGTCCTACTCTGGCTTTATTGAACAGCATCCGTGGTACAAGATTGAAGACCATTTGCCAGTATTGATGCTGGGTGTATTGATAGGGTCCCATATTATAGGCGACACAACCTTCAAGCCCTGCCAGAAGTAAACCACTATCATCTTCAATCACCCGATTATGCAGGTCTAAAGCTCCCCATGGAGAAGTGCGGTTAGCCGTGCTCCCAAACTCCACCTTACTGGCGTGGTTTCCCCGCACGTAGTAAAGGGGCACATTCAACATAGAAATAATGTACTCCAGATAATAATAGGGCAGGTCTCCACATGCAATGACGATATCCACATCCGGAAACCGCTCGACCACCATAGGGCTGTAGATGAAAGCGATTTCGGTATCACTGATACCCAGTAATTTCATTGCTAACCTTAAGTTTCAATCAAAGCAGTGATAACAGCGGCTGCAGTGGTTGAGGTGTGCGTAATGGATACTGCCCAGGAAACCCAACCGATTCCGCGGGCAAGCTTCTCAGCTTCACCATACAGATTGAGAACCGGTTTCCCTTTGGGATCATTAAGAATTTCGAGATCGTGCCAGTTTATATCCCCGATACCACAGCCCAAGGCTTTCGCAGCAGCTTCCTTGGCGGCAAACCTACCGGCAAAACGTTCATCCTTATTATCGGCTGCAGCGATTTCTTTTACAGTAAACACTCGCTGGCAAAACCGCTCTTTGATCTTTGGGTCGATCTTGCTGAAACGCTCAATCTCAACCAGGTCGATCCCATTAGTCACGGTCTGCATCTTGCCACTTCCTTTTTGATTTTGAGCCGGCTGACACTATGATCAGGTTCTTTGGATTAATGTAGCGCTGGGCTGTTTCGAGAATTTCTGCAGGAGTAATTGCGTTGATTAGAGATGGATATCGCTGCAAATAATCCAATCCTAGACTGAAGCGCTCTAGATTCAAAATTGAATTTGCCACCCCGGAATTTGATTCCAACGATATGGGAAGCCGCCCGATGTAATTGGATTTGCTGTCTTCAATCTCTTCTGCGGTCACCGGTTCGCTGCAAAACTTTTCCAGTTCCCCGATGATTAAATGGATGGCTTTATCAATATTCACCGGATTAACACCTGCGGACACTTCCCACGATCCAGCCTCGATCCAGGAATTAACGCTGGTGGAAGCATAATATGCCAGGCCTGCTTGTTCCCGCACTGAGTCGCCAATTCGGCCCATCATCCCGAATTGTCCGAGGATATTATTCCCAATCGACGCTGCAAGGTAATCGGGTGCGTGCCGCTTAGGGCCAAGTGAGCCCATGACCAGGTCACTCTGGCTTTTTCCCGGGATCGGGATATGCTTGCGGGTGGTTTTTTTTGGAGGAGTAATAGATGGAAGATTGACGATCTGTTTCTCTACAGTGTTTTGCCACAGACCTAATTTGTTTTCCAATAGATCAAATGCTGCCTCTGGTTCTACAGCACCTACAACGACAATCGCCATGTTTTCAGGGCGGAAATGCGCCTTATGAAAATCCACCAGATCCTTTTGGGTGATTCTCTGGATGGTCTCGATGTAGCCATCTTCTGGCAACCCATATGGATGACCTGGGAAAAGCAGCTGGTCAAAAGTGAGTGAAGCCATTTCTGCTGTGTCCTGGGCGCGGATGGTAAGACTGGTAAGAAGCTGAGCGCGCAGGCGTTCAAGGTATTCATTTGGAAAAGTTGGCTCAAGGATGCAATCTGCAAGGATACTGGTCATTAAAGGCAGATCTTCGGAAAGGCACCTGCCGCCAAGATTAATGTTGTGCACGCTGGCACCAAAACCCAGGCTTGCGCCAACTGATTCAAGTTCATTAAACAACTGTTGGAAATTGTGTTTTTGGGTTCCACGCATGAGCGCAAGTGATGTAAAGTGAGCTAATCCCAGTTTATCCAAAGGATCGAGGAGACTGCCTCCGCCCAGGTAACCGGAAACAACAACTGACGCACTATTGAAGTTGCTCCGGGCTAACACTGTGACTCCGTTGGCGAGCACCTTGCGCTTGATATCCTGCGGTCCGGGGATGGAGGAGACATTAAGCGATCGATTCGTTGAGTTCATGCTTGTCCTCCGTCCGGAACATAAATACCTGTAACACGGTGGCTGATTTCCAATAATTCACGTGCTTTTTCCATGAGCAGCATAGGGTTTACTGCGTTTAACCGATCAACATACTGTAAAAACCAATCATATTGGTCGAACATATTTGAATAACCCAGCCAGAATGCCTGATTGGTGATGTTCTCGCTCCCATAGGCAAAAAGTGCGCGGGCTTGTTTGACTGCCCGGTCAATCTCGGATTGTGCAACAGGCGTTTCAAGCAGACGTTCGATCTCGGTGTCCATAGCTTTCAAGACCGTTGCTGCATCTCGGTCGGGGCGGACGGTGATGGTGATATTGTATAAATATGGATCGACGGTTGCCTGGAGCGAACCAACAACACTGACAGCAATTTCCTTTTCTACCAATGCTTTGTAAAGCCGGCTGGTCTTGTTGGAGATGCCGCCTCCACCGAACATATTCAGACTGGTCGGACCGGTCAACAGGCTGTCCAGCACTGTGAGGGCAAAGAAATCCGGATTGGTTGCTGCTGGAGCCCGCCAGGAGAGCTCGATGAAAGTGGTTTCTCCCGGACCTTTGACTTCAAGCTGTTTGTGTTTCTGTAACACTGGGTCAGGGATGATTTGTGGAAAAGGCAGTTTGTGCCCTGGATTGTGGATATAACGATTTTTTATGGAGTCGAGCATTTTTTCGACTTTAAAATCACCTGCCATGGCAAGAACAGCATTGCCGGGATTGTAATACTTTTGATAATGCCGGTAAAGATCGTCTCGCTGTATGGTGTGAAGGTCCTTCATGTTTCCGATTACTTCATTGCGATAAGGATGAGTGGCGAAGGCTGCCGTTTGGATTGCTTCATCCAGGCGGAAGAGTGGCTCGTTTTCATGGCCTTCCCGTTCCGAGATGATTACGGTTCTTTCTGAGTCCACTTCCTCCCGCTCATAAATGCTATTGATCATGCGGTCTGCTTCCAGATCCAAGGCGAGATCCACTTTATCAGCAGGTACGGTTTCAAAAAAAGTTGTCCAGTCTAGGTGTGTAAATGCATTCCACATCCCTCCATCACGCGAGATGGCCCGATCCAGGACTCCGGCAGGGAATTTTGGTGTTCCCTTAAATTGCATATGTTCAACCCAGTGGGAGATGCCAGTATTACCGTCAGTTTCGTATCGTGATCCCACGCGATACCAAACCCAATGGCTGATTATTGGTGATGTATGGATTTCTTTCAGCAGGATCTTTAATCCATTATCAAGTGTGGTGGTTAAGATATTTTCAGTCATAAACCCTCTAAAAGTGTTATTCAGATTGTCAGATTAACTATAGCATAAGCCCGCATTGTGCTGGCGGATAGTCTATAATTACCGCGGGAGGCATTCTCCCGGTAATTGAGGCATATTTATATCACAATGAGGCGGTTGATGGGAAACCACGGATATTTACAGGTAGCAGTGATTGGAGCCGGTCCAGCCGGTTTGTTTGCAGCTGAAGCGCTGGCAGGTAAAGGTTTCGGGGTGGCTTTATTCAACCGTGATATTAAACCCGGGGGGCTGGCAGAATATGGCATTTTCCCTGACAAACTAAAATTAAAAAATGGGTTAAGAAATCAATTTAGAACCATTCTCCAGTCCGAAAATATCGTTTATCTTGGAAACATCCATGTGAGCGTTGATACTTGCCTGGCAGTCCAAACCCTCTTTGATTGGGGGTTCAATGCCGTCCTCATCACCTGTGGAGCGCAGGGAACTAAATCGCTGCACCTCCCGGGGGAGAAATTAGAAGGGGTCATCCATGCCAAGGACCTGGTTTACTATTACAATCAACTCCCTCCATTCGCGTCCAGGAACTATAAATTCGGCAGACGGGTGGCGATAGTTGGGGGCGGGAACGTTATGGCAGATGTATCGCATTTCCTGGTCAAATATACTGAAGTTGAAGAGATCGTTGCTGTTATTCGCCGGGGGCCTGCAGAAGTTAAATTTGATAAAAAAGAGATGATTCCGATTATTGCTTATCTTGATCAGACTAAGTTTGATAATGAGATGGCCCGTGTTTCAGAGGAAATGAGAAAGATTGGGCAGGAACCACTCGGTGCTATTGAGTCCATTCTTGCAGCAGCGCACGTAGCGTCCCCAAAAGAACGGGAAGCACACTTATCCTTCCGCTTTTTATCTTCGCCAAAGCAGATTCTGCCGAATGAAACACAACAAAAAGTAATAGGTATTGAATTGGAAGAAAACCAATTGGTCTTGTCTGATGGTGAAGTAAAAGCTAAGGCAACTGGAAAGTCTGTTAATCTCCAGTGTGACAACGTTATCTTTGCCATTGGTGACCGTGTTCTGGATGAACTGGGTCTGCCGATGTACAAGAACGAGTTCAGCAAAGCCAGGAGTCCACTTTTTCCAATTAATGGGCAGACTTTTGAAATTGAGGACCCAGACAGCGGGCAGAACATTCAAGGAATTTTTATTGCAGGCTGGTTGCGCAATCCGAGTACTGGTCTGGTGGGTACCGCCCGCAAGGATGGCGTCTATGCCGCTGAGGCAGTCGGGCAGTACCTGGCTCAAAAAGAGGAACTTAGCGGGATCGACAGTGACCTATTGATCCAGAAATTACGAGACCAGGGATGCGTGGTGGTCACCAAGGATCTACTCCCAGTTTTGCAAATGGAAGAACAGATCCAGGCTGATAAAGCTGGCCTGGAAGAATTTAAATTTTCAACGAATGAAGAAATGCTGAAGATTTTGGGATTAGCCTGAAAAAGATCATTCTTGTTTCTTGTATGGGTACATCATAACGAACCCGATAGCGATCAATGCTAACCCGATTTCGATCCCACGTGCCTGCCAAACCCCAAAAATAGGTACCCCAGGCAGTGGATGAGAACCGATGCCGAACACATCTGCCATGCCAGAAAACAACGCCACAACATAACCGGTGCTTACCAGGCGCAACCCTATATCTGCAGAAATCGTTGGGGGTTGATTTCTCCAAAGTGCGCGGATGGACGCGTAACCACTGATGCAGATAACACCCAGCCCGATCAGCATAACCGAGATCTGGATGAAACCGACCACCGGACTGCGATCAAGACCGAACCAGGAAGGTTTGGCGCCAATGAAAAAGATAAAAAGGCCAAGAACCACACCAGCAAGCGCGATTCGGATGCGCACTCGGGGCAAAGGTGTAATCGGAATAGTGATATCAGATGGATTGATAACGCGATCAACGTTCTTGGATTCTTCTATCATTTCGGAAGCATCTTCTCCAGGTGGTTCTTCCAGTTGAGGTGGAAGATATTGTTAATATCCTCAGTGGAATATCCCCGTGCAAGCAACGCGGGTTCCAATTTTTGCAAGTCTTTGATCGTGTCGATCTCCATTGGAATGTTGGGGAATCCAAAGCCGCCATCCAGGTCTGACCCGATTCCCACGTGTGTGGAATCTCCTGCCATCTGGCAGAAATAATCGATTTGACCAACGATATGGCTAATTGTAACAGTATCGTGGGGAGAGTTAAGTTCCCATTTGGTAGATAAAAACTTATTGTAAGGTACAACACCCACGCAACCGCCACGCTCAAACAATTTGCGGATAACCTGGTCAGTCAGGTGACGTTCGCCACTACGTCCCTTCAGGAGTGTGCGCGCGTTGGAGTGACTGGCGATCACCGCTCCCTCAAAATGGTCCATAGCAGTTAAAGCGGCTGATTCACTCATGTGACTGATATCCATCCCAAGTCCAAGTGAAGCCATAGTATCCAGGAGTTCGAGTCCTTCGCTGTCAAAAGGACGCTCTTGCTTCGAACCACCACAGAAACGCATACCTGCCCATACTGGTCCAACCTGGCGAACACCCAGTTCAAAAAACTCTCTCAACTCATCAATCGAGCGCAGACCTTCAGCACCCTCCATATGCAACATCAATCCTACCGGACATGCTTTACCATCACCAAGCTTCTCCCAGGCAGTTAAGACGCGCGTTAGATCAGCTTGCCCAAGTATAAGCGTGAACTTATCCGGATCTTCTTCCACCAGGCGGTGATAATAATCGAATTGATGATGCGCCAATCTGGATGCCTGGTCTGTGTTCTGATAACTCAAAACATCCCATGCTCCACTGCAGTAGGCTTTTGGAGGATTCCACAATGTGGCAAAAATTACCGCGATCTGACCAGCCTGGTAATCAGGCCAACCTACTGTAGCTTCACCCTCATTCCATAAAGGAATCAGGGTGTCCTTTTCCTGTTCTCGGATTTCCTGTGCGGATAATCGTATATCCCGCTTAAATGTAAGCGCATTAAACGCGATATCCTGGTGGGCATCAATGAGCAATGTCATTTTTTGTGTTAGCAAAAAAAGAGCGCGCCGTTTCCGGAGCGCTCTCGCTTTTCTACTTGTTTACTCCTTGGAGTCAGCTTCCGGCTCAGTGGATTCCACAGTTTCAGCCTTTGGCTTCCTGGTTTTCTTGACTTCAGCTTCAGGTTCAGCAACTTCCGCTACTTCTTCAGCTTCAGGTTCAGTTGTTTCAACAACATCCACCTTTTGTTTCTTGGTTTTTTTGGGTTCAGCCTTTAGCTCGGAGGTTTCAGCTGATTCCGCAACTGCCTCGGTGGAGTCTTTCTCATCTACAACAAGGATTCCTTCCAGGCTTTGCCAATCCATATCAGCGTAGGCCATAGAATCAACGCGGCGCAGACTGAGTCCGATGCGGTGATTTGTGGTATCGATCTTGAGCACTCGCAGTGTGTAAGTATCGCCTTCTTTAAGGACTTCTCGCGGGTGTTCAATACGCTTTTCGCTGATCTCCGAGATGTGGATCAATCCTTCGATATCATCGGTCAGGCGGGCAAAAGCCCCGAATTTTGTCAGGCGGGTGATGGTGCCTTCCACCAATTGACCTTCCTGGAAAATGGTAACTTTTTGATCCCAGGGATCTGACTGCAGTTGACGGATGGATAATCCGATGCGGCGTTTTTCACGATCAATGGTGATGACTTTCACTTTCACTTCTTGACCAACTTTAAGAACTTCACTGGGGTGTTGAATGCGGTCCCAGGAGATTTCAGAAAGGTGAACCAGTCCGTCCGCGCCGTTGACATTGACAAAGACCCCAAAATCAGCCAGGCTGGTTACACGTCCTGTGTAAACCTGACCTTCCTTAAGCTCTTCAATGACGCGGTCTTTTACTGAATCGCGTGATTCACTTGAAGCCTGGCGTTCGGAGAGGATGAGACGACGGCGTTCTTTGTCAACCTCAATAACAACTACATCGATTTCCTGACCGATCATTTTGCTCCAGCGCTGCTCGGGGGTATCCCCGGTCATCGTGGAACGCCGGCTGAAACTGATCTGGGAAGAGGGCACGAAACCGCGCAAACCTCCAACAGGAACGATCAGCCCACCCTTGTTGAATCCGATGATCGAACTATGGAAGGATTCCTTCTTTGCAACCATGTTCTCAACGATCTGCCAGCCCTCTTCTTCACGCGCACGCATGTAAGAAAGGACCAGGTTTCCATTGGAATCTTCCGGATTGATGACAAAGACCGGTATTTCCTGACCGATTTTCAGGTTCGCTAACTCATCACTGGGGATGAGTTCATATTCTTTGCCGCTGATGACACCTTCAGACTTGGTGCCAACGCTCACAAGGATCTGACCAGGGGTTACGCTTGCAACCACACCCTGGCGAATTTCACCTTGAGTAGGGAAGTCAATCTCCAACCCTTCTGACTCCAATAAGGAGGCCATATTGTTGTTGTCGCCCTGATCGTCCTCAGGATTTACTTCTGGTGCTTGATTGGCTTCGTTTAGGTCCATACGCTCTGTGTACTCCGACGGATAGGATTAGCCCGTTTAAAACATACAAATATCTACTCGCATTTTCAACTGCGAAGGGCCATATAGATTTTTTATTATACATCATTAATACGAATAAAATTAGAGTTCAGATTCAAAACTAATGGCGTTTGCGTTTCTTTTTTTTGCTTCCAGTTTCAATCTGTTCTTTCGGAGCGGATAACGCAGCGGGTTGAGGACCGGTGGTTTTTTCAACTGAAGAGCCGGCTCTTCGAGGTTGGAAGAGGAACATTTTACTGATTACGCCGGAGCGGATATCACTGAGTAGCTGTTTGAACATGCTGGCTGCTTCGCTCTTGTATTGCACCAGTGGATCACGCTGGGCGAATGCTTCCATCCCGATCGAGACACGCAAGGCATCCACTTTGGTGAGGTATTCCACCCAGTGTTCGGAGAACACGCTCACCAGGATGTGACGATAGATTTCATTTTGTATTCGGGTCCCTAATGTTATGGTGAGGATTTCCTGTTGTTCCGGGCTCAAGTCTTCGGGGCGTTGCGTATCGAGTTTTCCAAAGACATCAGCGCCAAATTCCTCGACGAGCGTTTCCTTAATTTTTGCATCCAACTGAGAAAGCGGAACGCCCGACAGGCGGAAGCGTTCGAATTCCATTTTTCCCCAGACTTCTTCCAGGCGTTGTCGGGTATCTTCAAGATGTTCCAGTATGTCGGATGTAATTTCTTTAACCGGCACCTCCTGGATGAGCTTGGCTGCAAAGAAGATGTAATTGAGTATCCGCACATTTCTCATAACTTTTTGATGGGTACGCGGATCGATCGCCATCCTGGAGCCGCTTGACATGGCAATGAGCAGGCTGGTCAACTTGTTCACATAATCATCGTTATTGGAAGAACCTCGGGAAAGCGCATTGTCGATATTATTATTGATCATGCCATTTTCCGCGAGTAAAGCCTGACTCCTGGTATCCACCGCTGTTTCGACCGCGCGGAATAATCCATCGGTGATCTCATCCCAATCAAGGTCGATCAATTGCCCCGGTTTCATGTTCAGGCTTTCGTCCAGGCGCATTTCCAGCGCGTAGATTGTTCGTGTTATGGCTAAGGATTTGACGGTGTTTTTAACCTGCTCAACCAGCGCGTTTTTTGAATTTTGGTTACCATCAGGTAGTTGACGCAAGTCTTCCGTTGACAGGCGTAACGGTGTACTGACCAGCCCGGAGATCTCTTCGAGGATCTCCTGGGGGCGTCGGATAGGTTGACCTTCTTCATTTCCCCCCATCTCCAACCCCTCAAAGTAACTATCGAGGGCATCCAACCGGTCAGCAGTAACCTCATTGACAGTGTCCTCAGTCTTTTCAAGAAGAGAGCGGGCGTTTCTTAACAAGTGCTCAATTTCAGCTTCCAGTGTTTCGCTGGCAATTTTTTGCAGGCAGTCTTTCAAGGTCACATCGTCTGCATCTTCACCAATTCGGTTGGTTATCTCTTCAACGATCAAATGGTAAGTAAAAGAAGGAGCCTTCAAGTCTTCCTGTTCAAAAACCATGGTGGGTTGCACTGTCTCCAGGTATGCCAGCAGCTTCCAGGGACCCTCTTCGTCTTTTAAGGAATTTGGGATGCGTTCGTTAAGTTCAGTTCGCAGCAACTCAATAACATCTTCATGCAGGTCGGCTTTTCTAAAAGCTCGGTCACGCTCAGCATAGATGCGATTTCGTTGTGCATTCAAAACATCGTCGTACTCCAAGAGGTGTTTGCGAACGTCAAAGTTATTCCCCTCCACGCGTTCCTGGGCTTGCTCGACCATGCGCCCTAACATGCCGCTTTCAATTGGGAGGCTCGGATCCACACGCAGCCGGCTCATCAATCCTTCCATCTGAACCCCGCCAAATAGGCGCATCAATTCATCTTCAAGAGAAAGGTAGAACCGTGATGAACCGGGATCGCCCTGGCGGGCAGCGCGCCCGCGCAGCTGGTTATCAATCCGGCGTGCTTCGTGCCGTTCAGAGCCAATCACGTGCAAACCTCCAAGCGCGCGCACTTTATCCATATTCTCAAAATGCTCGAAGAAGGTTTTGACCGATTCTTCGTAAATGCCAACCTGGTCTTCCGACAGTGTCTTGAGAATTTTAAGCCGGGCATCGTTTGACAGGTTGTATGGTTCAGCAATGTGTGCGCGTTCCAATACTCGGATGACATCTGCAAGGATTTCTTCGTTTAACTCACCGCCGAGTTTGATATCTACTCCACGACCGGCCATATTAGTGGCGATTGTCACGGCTCCGAATGCTCCTGCACGGGCAATGATCTGCGATTCTTCATCATGTTTTCGGGCATTTAGTACCTGATGTGAAATGCCGCCTTGCAGGCTGCTGAGGACACGCGCTTTCTGTGGTTCTGACAAATCAAGGATTGCAAGTAAACGCTCGAGGTTGGCAGGATCTTCGGGGTTGGTGGAGTCTAATCCTGCCTGGCGCGCCACGGGGCGTAATTCAGCGATATTAAGCTCGGAAAGAGGCCGGTTTAGGAATTGAAGCTCCGCTACTTCCAATTCAGGCGATTTATCGTGCTTCTCCAGCCAGGCGTCACGGATGATGAGGGTCTGTGCCAAGCGCCTCAAGGATTCAGATCCAAAACGAAGGGAGAGCCGCTCAGAATGTTCTACAGAGGTGGTGCCGATCAACTGGGGCCGTCCGATGGCGTAATAGTGCAGCACCTCGCGGGTGATTGCCCGCAATTTGCCTTCCTCTGAACGGTAGACCATATCTGGGAAATCCTGCCGCCGCCAAAAAACAGGTGCCCTGTCGGGGTCATCCATCCTGGCATAGTATTGGACCGGATATTTTTGTTCATCTTTGGTGTTGACAACAACCAGCGGTGAATTCTCACGCGACGCTACGTATTCAAGGTTCATGGGGATTGGGAGCACGGAGAGTTTATAGATCTTGGAAAACTCCTCCGCCTCGGTCAACGCTGTACCGGTCATGCCAGCCAGTTTGTCATACATACGGAAATAATTCTGGATGGTGATTGAAGCGTAAGTGACGTTCTCCGGTTCAATGTGCACGCCTTCTTTCGCTTCAACAGCCTGGTGCAATCCTTCAGACCAGCGCCGGCCTGGCATGAGCCTTCCGGTGAATTCGTCAACGATTATGATTTTGCCGCCCTGAACAATATAATCCTTATTGCGTCGATAAAGGTGCTGCGCGCGTAACGCCTGCTCCAAATAGCCGAGCAACTGTGCCTGGCGTGGTGTGATATCCTCCGGTCGGTCGAGATCGCGCAGGGGTTCACCGAGGATTTCCGCAACGTGTACCTCACCGATTTCGGTGAGCGACACCTGGCGGTCTTTCTCATTGATCTCATAATCTTCCGGGGCTAATGCGCGCACCACTTGAGCCATTTGCTGGTAACCCTCAGAATTGTCGGAGGATGGTCCAGAAATGATAAGCGGTGTGCGGGCTTCATCAATAAGGATGTTGTCCACTTCATCAACAATGGCGTAATAATGTCCGCGCTGAACGCGCGCCTCCAAAGACATGGTGAGATTATCACGCAGGTAATCGAAACCAAATTCGCTGTTGGTGCCGTAGACGATATCGGATTTATAGGCTTCAGCCCTGTTCACCAGAGACAATTGATGTAAGTCTTCGCGGGCGTTAGGTTTTTCCAGATCGACCAGGAATGCTTTTTGCCCGTTTTCGGTACGGCCGGCCATCTGCAATACGCCTACGCTCATACCCAACAGGTTATAAATGGGGAACATCCAGCGGGCATCACGTCGGGCAAGGTAATCGTTGACTGTGACTATATGGACACCGCGGCCAGTGAGCGCGTTGAGGTAACCCGGTAGTGTGGCAACCAGGGTCTTTCCTTCACCTGTACGCATCTCTCCGATCGTACCGTTGTGAAGGGCCATACCGCCAATTAACTGAATATCGTAATGTCGCTGTCCGATTGTGCGTTTGGAGGCTTCGCGCACGACCGCGAATGCTTCCGGTAGGAGATCGTCCAGCGTTTCGCCTTCCGATAATCGCTGCTTAAATTCAAATGTTTTGGCTTTGAGGTCATCGATAGATAAAGCTTCGGAAATATCCTCAAGAGCGTTGACCTGATCAACGATGAGAGAGTAATTTTCGATCTCTTTTTTATGAGGATCGCCGCCGAAAACCTGGCTAATTTTCTTAAAAACCATACACACCTCTGCTTTTCAAGAGGAGATTATAGCATAGCGGATTTCTCCTCTCGGAGTTCAGACTATTGGAGTTTCATATGAAAAAACCCGCTTCCACGGGCTCTTTCAGGGATTTACACTTGTTTGAACGTATTAAAAACCGAATTGATTGCCGAAGTTCTCGAAGAGACCTAGGATTGATCCGCCGAAGATGAGCCCGAGGATAGCGCCCAGGCAGGAGAATGCGATGCCGATCAGCAAACTGGCGATGAAAGACAATCCCCAAACCGAGAATGCACGCGTTAGGAAATTCTTTGAAAGCAAGCCATATTGCGGCAACGAGGTCGCAGGACGATTGGTGACCATCTGTTCAAGTTGTTGAACACGGGCAACGAGATTGGTAATATCCTGATCAGTATACATAAGTCCTCCTGGGGTATCTAATAATTATGCAGGAGTTGGTATAAAAATCAAGTTAAAAACTAAATATGGATCGCTTTGCCTTCAGCGTTCTCAGCAGCTTCCATCAACGACTCGCTGAGCGTGGGGTGGGCGTGGATGTTGCGCGCGATCTCGCTGATGGTTAATTCGTTCTGCTGCGCCAGTGTCAGTTCGGGTAAAAGTTCAGAAACCTCGGGACCGATCATATGTGCGCCTAGTATCTCGCCATATTTATCATCAACGAGGATCTTTACAAAACCCGCATAATCACTCATGCCGAGCGCTTTTCCATTAGCCTGGAACGGGAACTTGCCGACCTTAACAGCTTTGCCCTGTTCCTTCAATTGCGTTTCAGTGTAACCAAATGAGGCGATCTGCGGCTGGCTGTAGGTGGCGCGTGGAACCATGGCGTAATCAATCGGTTTTGTTTCCAACCCGGCTATGGCTTCAGCGCACAGGATGCCCTGCGTGGAAGCAACGTGAGCGAGCAGCAATTTTCCGGTTACGTCGCCAATTGCCCAAATGCCAGGCACGTTGGTGGACATGCGTTCATCCACCTGGATATGCTTGCGCAGTGTTAGTGTTACACTGTTCTCCTCGAGACCCAGGTCTGCGCTGTTGGGTTTGAAACCGATGGCTACCAGGGCTTGCTCAGCTTCCAGAACCTGATCGCCATCCTTGCCACTCACAAACACTTTAACACCTTTTGCTGAAGTTTCTATCTTCTGCACGCGGGTATCTACCAGACTCTTAATACCGCGCTTGGTAAAGGCTTTTGCTAGTTCAGCACTAACCTCTTCATCCTCAAGCGGGGCAATCCGCGGCAGCATTTCAACCAGGGTGACCTCCGTGCCATAAGAGTTCCACACGGTGGCAAATTCCAGTCCAATAGCGCCTGCGCCGATGATCACCACAGACTGCGGTTGTTTCTCCTGCAGGATGGCCTCTCGGTAGGTGAGTACCTTTTCCCCATCCACTGTGACCCCGGGAAAGACCGCGGGATGGGAGCCGGTGGCAATGATGATATTGCCGGCACTCAATTCACGTGCGGTACCATCAACGGTTATCACGTTGATTGTCGTGGTGCTGGTGATTTTTGCTGTTCCCATCACAACGGGGATATTGTATTTCTTCATCAGGAAACCGACCCCGCGGGTAAGGCGGTCTGAGACCTGCCGGCTGCGTTTTACCGCTGCGGCGTAGTCAAGCTTGAGATTATCAAAGGTGAAACCGAAATCCTTGCCGCGTTCCCGCAGGGTATGGGCAACCTCTGCGTTTTTTAGCAAAGCTTTTGAGGGGATACAGCCGATGTTCAGGCACACTCCCCCGAGCCATTCCTTGTCTACGATGGCGACCGATAATCCCAACTGCGCCGCACGTATGGCAGCAACGTAACCGCCCGGACCTGCACCAATAATAACCACATCAAATTTGTCCATTTAATCCTCACATTTTCTATGTTTTTGATTATAACCAATCGATCTATTAAAAATATATGTAAAATCAATGTAGAAAAAAATTCATGAGGTTAATGAATGGGTGAATACTCGATCAGGCAGGCAAAAATTACTGGTGGTTTTTGGGCTGAAAGATCACTTCTGAATGCTCAGACTGCCATCTTCCACCAGTGGGAGCAGCTTGAAGCTTCTCGCTGCATCGATAACTTCCGCATCGCTGCCGGTTTGAAAGAGGGTTTCCGCGAGGGTTTTTTCTTTGCAGATTCTGATGCCTACAAGTGGCTGGACGCTGCCTCGCGTATCATGATTCACGATTCGTCTCCTCGTTTGAAGGCATTGATTGATGAATTCATTGCCATTCTCGAGAAAGCACAGGAGGATGACGGTTACCTGTATACCTATAACCAGATCCATTTTGGCGCGGTGCGTTGGCAGAATTTACAGATCGAGCATGAGTTCTATTGTCTCGGTCACCTCATCGAGGCAGGGATTTGGCACCATCGCGCAACAGGTGAGGAAAGTTTATTCACTATTGCCAGAAAAGCTGCTGACCTGTTGGTGGATCGCTTTTGGGATGAATTGCCTGTTTACACCGATGGGCACGAGGAAATCGAGATCGCGCTCATCCACCTGAGCCGGCACACAGGCATCTCCCGCTACCGCGAGCTCGCGAAACGATTCCTCCAAAGGCGGGGGAGGATGTCAATTTATTGGCTACGTTTCATTGGGCAGACGCTGGAAAGCGCAGGACGCATGAATACTGTTAAAGCGCTGCGCCAGAAGCATTATCAAACTCATTCCGAGGCATCCAGGTTCCATTTGCCGCCACACAACAAACACCTCATCCCGTGGTCAACACCCTTGCGTTTTGCTGCCAGCGCTCTCTCCGGGAAGTACACCCAACAGCATTTACCTGTGGATAAGGTCCTTGAGCCTGTTGGTCATGCGGTGAGGTTTACCTACCTCAATGCTGCTGCTGCCATGCTAGCACTGGATGAACACGACGATTCTGACCTCCCGCGCCTGGAACTAATTTGGGAACACATGGTTAACCAGCGAATGTACGTCACTGGTGGTATCGGTTCGCTGCCGCTTATCGAAGGATTTGGCCGCGATTATGAACTGGATCCGGAAGTGGCTTATAACGAGACCTGCGCTGCCATTGGCTGTATGTTGTGGGATCATGAAATGGCGTTGCTCACTGGTGACGCCAGGTATGATGATCTGTTTGAGTGGCAGCTCTACAACGCTGCATCGGTCGGGATTGGACTGGATGGATGTTCCTATTTTTATAATAATCCTCTCACGACACAAGCGCAGTACAAGCGTGAATCCTGGTATGACATTCCCTGCTGCCCATCCAACTTATCGCGTATATGGGCAAATATCGCAGATAACGCGGTTACCGTTCATGAGGATGAGATCCGCGTGCATCAATATATCGGCAGCGATGTGAACCTGGACGTCGGACAGAGTGTCTCACTGCATATCGAATCCAGTTTACCGTGGGACGGTAATATCCGATTGAATTTGCAAATGGAGAAGCCTGCAAGATTCACACTGTCCTTACGCCGTCCAGCCTGGGCAGGGGAATGTACTACATATGTGAATGGGCAAGTGATCCATCCACTGATTGATGGGATGAAGAACCGTCAAAAGGCAGCCTGCGGACTGAATTTTTGTCAATCCGCATGGATGACAATCGACAGGGAATTCCACAATGGAGACAAAATCGAAGTGCAATTTTCTATGCCCATTTGCTCTTTAGAGCAGGATTCCATGATCCCTAAATGCGGGGGCAAGATTGCATTGTCACGTGGTCCTGTCCTTTATTGTTTGGAGAGTATCGATAATTCGGTCGACATTATGCATCAAACCTTGGGGAGTGGAGCGCTTAATGTGACCAGTGATGCTAATATTTTGGAAGGTGTCCCAATTATTAAAGGAAGCAACCCATCAGGCGAAAGCCTGACCTTCATCCCGTACGCGCTGTGGGGAAATCGCGGGAATTCAACCATGACAGTGTTTTTGGGCTAACGGTTATAATTGTAAAGTTCATATTCATCAGGAGGTACATGGAACCAAGGTTATCCGCGGTCATGCCGGTCTACAACGAAAGCCGTACGCTTGACAAGGTTCTTTCACTTGTTTTTAAAGCTGTTCCGGACATCTACGAGGTTGTAGCGGTGGATGATGGTTCAAAGGACAACAGCCGGGAGATCCTGACTGAGTATGCCAGCAAAGAACCAAGGTTAAAAGTGATTTTTCAAGCAGAGAATTGTGGTAAAACCGCAGCCTTACGTACAGGCATAGCAGCCACAACCGGAAATGTGATCATCATCCAGGATGCCGATCTTGAATATGACCCGCAGGACATCAATAAGCTTATGCAGGTTTTTCGTGAAAAAGAAGTTGATGCTGTTTATGGCTCGCGATTCATGAATTGGCGGGAACACGGGTCACGCTACACCCAGCATTACCTGGCTAATAAAACCCTCACTTTTCTTTCCAATTTATTCAACGGGTTAAAGTTGACGGACGTTGAAACCTGTTACAAAGCCGTTCGCGGAGATTTGCTGCGTGCCATGCCGATCAATTCCAAACGGTTTGGCTTTGAAATAGAGGTAACAGCCTACCTGGCGAAGAAAAAATCAATTGTTCTAGAGCTGCCGGTATCTTATGCTGGGCGATCCTACAGTGAGGGGAAGAAGATCGGTTTAAAAGATGGTTTGATGGCTATCTGGTATATCTTAAAATACAACTTGTTTTAATTTCCCCTTCGTACAACCGCATCCGTCATTCTGGCAACGCGCAGGATGGTCTGAACATCATGCACGCGCAGGATATCCGCGCCGCGCACAATTCCGACCGCGCAAACCGCGGCCGTCCCCTCGATGCGTTCTTCGGGTGGCAGGTTAAGCGTGTAGCCGATAAAAGATTTGCGCGATGGTCCCAGGAGCACCGGAAAACCAAGCGCCTTGATCTCATCCAACCGGTTGACCAGTTCCAGGTTTTGTTCCACCGTCTTCCCGAAGCCAATGCCAGGATCCAGGATTATGTTTTTATCTGGTACTCCGGCGGATCGAGCAATTGAAACACTTTCCAATAATTCACGCTTCACGTCCTCCAGTAAATTGTCATAAGGCACACCCACATAACGGCCCCCCAACTGCTGCTGCAGCGCAACCTGCGAGGGTTTACTGCGGTTGTGCATCAAAACGAGCGGAGCGCTGTATTTTGCTGCTACTTCACCC
>Ga0351918_1134_pt1 | contig 22352 bp, 17 predicted proteins | sample TotcelHT113001N5_FD_206844 | JGI IMG/M metagenome (GOLD analysis project Ga0351918, IMG submission 206844) | Enriched cells from coal bed in the Powder River Basin, Montana, United States - Total cells T11 rep1 HSBNCT.T11.300.1.N5 ... | reverse complement strand
AGTTTGAGGACATCTTCCGCAATCCGTTTTACAAGAAGCTGCCCGACGGCAGCCTGCGTCACGAGACGGACCTGATCGTCGATCGCGGCATCGCGTTCGTGCAGCAGCAGCCGAAGGACCAGCCCTTTGCCCTCAATCTCTGGTTCAACGCCTGTCACGCCGAGGATGGCGACCGCCGTCCCGGCATCGGCCACTTTGCCTGGCCGCAGAGCGCCAACGGCATGTATGACGACGCCGTGATGCCCGCGCCGCGACTGAACGCCCGGGCCATCTTCGAGGATCTGCCGGACTTTTTCCAAACCAGCATCACCCGCGAACGGTTCTTCTGGCGGTGGAACACGGAGCGAAAATACGAGACGAATCTGCGGGCCTACCTGCGCATGGTCAGCGGGATCGACGCTGCGATCGGCCGCTTTATGCAGGCTTTGGGCGAGGCCGGCCTGGCGGACAATACCATCATCGTCTACTCGGCCGACAATGGCTTTCACATGGGCAATCGTGGCCTGGCCGGCAAGTGGTCGCATTTTGAAGAATCCCTCCGCGTGCCGCTGATCATCAGCGACCCGCGTGTGTCCGCCGCGCAGCGCGATAAGGTCACCGACGCTTTGACGCTGAATCTCGATCTGCCCGCGACCTTTTTGGATTGGGCCGGTGTGCCCGTCCCCGAGCATTACCAAGGCCGCAGTCTTCAGCCCATCGTCGCTGCCGAACAACCTGCCGACTGGCGCACCGAGACCTTTCACGAGCATTTCGCCGTGCGCAACCGTATTCCCGCCTGGGAAGGCCTGCGCAGCGAAGGCTTCAAATACGCCCGCTACTTCGACCATGACCACGAGTTCCTTTACGACTTGAAGAACGATCCGGACGAACTGGTCAACCTGGCCACCGACCCAGCGCACGCCGAGACGCTCCGGGCCATGCGCCAGCGCACGGTTGCCGTCGTGGCCGAACTGGGCGGCCCATTGCCGCCGCTGCAGGGCGGATTTCAGGCCTCGACCGAGCCCCACCCCATCGCCTCGGCCGCCGTGACCGTCAAGCCCGGCCCCGACGGCTTCGTGAACCTGTTCAACGGCAAGAATCTCAACGGCTGGGCGGGTGATCCGCAGTACTGGTCCGTCGAGGACGGTGCGCTGACCGGCAAGACCGACGGCACGCTGAAGATGAACCGCTTCATCACCTGGACCGGCTCCACGATCCGCAACTTCGATCTGCGGGTGAAGGTCAAGATCAGCGCCGGGGGCAATAGCGGCCTGCAATACCGAGGCACCTCGCGCCCCGACCTGGGCCTGGATGTGGTGACCGGCTACCAGTGCGACATTGTCGCCGACAATCCCGGCTATAATGGCATGCTGTACGAGGAGAAGGGCCGCCGCATCCTCGCGCACACCGGCGAAAAGGTGATCGTCGCCCCCGATGGCCTGCCTTGGATCGTTGGCCGCATGCCCGTTGAAGAATTCGCTCCCGACTCGTGGCATGACTACCGCGTGCTCGTCGTCGGCAATCACCACCAGCACTGGATCGACGGCCACCAGACGGCGGACCTCATCGACCTGGACGAGAAAGGGCGAGCGCTGGAAGGTGTGCTGGCCATGCAGGTTCACGTCGGCCCGGCGATGAAAGTCCAGTTCAAGGATCTCAAGATCAAGCACCTACCGGACGACGTGCCCCTGCTCAAACCGGAGGACCATCCCATCCCCGCCGGGTCGCTCGGTGTCAAGCCACAAGGCAGACTGCCCAAAGACTGGCAGCCGCCCGTTTATGGCAAGCGAAGGGAGGCAAGCGAAGGAGGGGAATAGCGCAAAGGTGTTTTCTGCTTCAGATTCCCAAAAAACGGCTTGGGGCTCGCCAACCGTCTCACACCTGCCACGGGGGCCGCGGCGTGTAGGACAGGAGTCGGTTGGCAGGTTCGTCGCCGGGGAATTCACCTCGAACCGGATCCCAACGGACCGGCCGGCCCAAGGCCAGGGCGATGCCGCCGATCAGGATCGAGGTCATGCTGTCCACGGCGGCTTGCGGATTGCAGATCGTCGGCCGCCGCGTGCGGATGCATTCCAGGAAATTGCCGGAGTGGCTGGTCGTGTGGTACACACGGGCGTCGCCGGGCCGCAACGGCTCCTGAAGGATGCTCGCCGGATACGAAACGATGTTATTGCGATCGACGGCGATCCGTCCTTCGCTGCCGACGAAGCAGGCGCCGCCCTCGGCACCGACGTTCTCGCCGGGTATCCCGTCGAGTGGATCACGACGCCGTTGGGGTAGCGATAATGCACGGCCCCGTCTTCCGGCCACACTTCCACCTTGGCGGTGGGATCCGGATTCACCGTCCAGTGGACGATATCGTAATGGTGCGGGCTCCAGTTGACGTCCCCGACGAAGAATCCCGACAAGGCGTGGCCCGCGCCACCGGTATACGGCCGCCAGGGTAGCGGTCCCAGCCAGAGGTCCCAGTCAAAGCCCTCGGGAACCGGCTGCGCTTCATCCGTCGTCCAGGCGGCGGGAAGAAAGACGCCGGGCGAGCGATAGGCGTAGACTTCCTGCAGCCGCCCGATCCGCCCATTGCGCACCAAGTCGCAGGCTTGGCGAAACTTGCCGCCGTATTCCGAGCGCTGCTGCGTGCCTGCTTGATACACGCGTCCGAATCGCTGACAGGTTTCCACCAGGTTGCGGCCTTCGCGCACCGTGATGCAGATGGGCTTTTCGCAATACACGTCCTTGCCGGCTCGCGCCGCCATCGTGGCCATCAAGCCAGCCCAGTGATAGGGCAGCGCCAGCAGTACGGCGTCGATATCGGGCCGGGCCAGGACCTCGCGAAAATCGTTGTAGGCCTGGACCCCGCGATAATCCGCCTGGCCGAATTTCTCGGCGTAGATCTGATTGCAGCGCTGTTGGGCCGGTTCGCGCCGTTCCCGCCGCACGTCGCACACAGCCAGTACCTGGACCTCGTCGCGTGCGATGTAGCCGCCCGGCACGTAGGTCCACGCGCCGCCCAGCAAGTGGCCGGTGCCTTGGCCGCCCAAGCCGATGAAGCCCATCCCGATCCGTTCGCTCGGCGGCACATGGCCGTCGCGTCCCAGCGCCGAAGCCGGGAGCAGGCTGGGCATGCTCAGCGCCGCCGCGGCGCCAGCCGCCAGGAAATCGCGGCGACTCAAACCTGAACAATAGCCCGTCGGTCGATTCTCTTTGATGTTCATCCCGTTCTCCTTTCGCATCGGCCTGAATTGTAACGACAAACAACTCCGGCGGGAACGTCGCCAAGGCGAGCGACGACAAAAATCTGTTTGCGGCCGGACAGCGCACAAGGCTCAGACGTACAGAATTCAGTTTTCGCGGGCAAGCGGTCTCCTTTGGCGCAGGACGCTACGACCGCGAAAACTGAATTCTGTACGTCTGAGCCCCACCCTCGATACCGTTGTGAATCGCGGGGCAGGACGATACGATTGGATCGACAAGTCTGTACGTCCCGACGAAATGGCATCCTGCCTGTGTTACCGCGGCGACACAGGTTGGCAGGTTGGACAAGCGCGACTCGCTCAGCGGGGTTGCAGGGGCGTTGCATATTCGCCGTTGGGACGGCAAAATACGTTCGAGCCGTTGCAACTGCACGACGAAACCGTATGCAAGAGGAAGGGAAGACCCCCTGTGCCCGATTCGCCGATTCAGCAGATCGTTTGTTGTATGGGCCAGCCCGTGGCTGGCAATCCGACTCAGTTCATGATGGAACGGGCCTTTGCCGCCGCCGGCTTGGATTGGCGATACCTGACGCTCGAGGTGCCTCCGGAACGGCTCGGCGACGCGATCAAGGGGTTGCGGGCGATGGGATTTCGCGGCGGGAATTTCGCGATTCCGCACAAGGTGGCCGCGATTCCCTTCCTGGACGGATTGAGCGAGGCGGCGGCGGTGATCGGGGCGGTGAACTGTGTCCATTGCCGGGGTGAAAAACTGGTTGGCGAGAATACGGACGGCAAGGGGTTTGTCCAATCGTTACGGCAGGTCACCGATCCGAGCGGAAAACGGGTCGTGATGCTAGGGGCTGGAGACGCTGCCCGAGCGATCGCCGTCGAATTGGGTTTGGCAGGGGTTGCGGAGATCGTCGTGGTCAATCGTACCGCGGAACGCGGCCGGGTTTTGGTGGACCTGCTGAACGAGAAGGAGAAAGTGCCGGCGCGACTGGTGCATTTGAGCGGAGACTATGCGGTCGAAGATGGCTTTCAGATCGTGATCAACGCGACGTCGATCGGTTTGGGCAATTTCGATGCCCGCGTGCCGCTCAACTTGGATTCCCTGCAGCTCGACATGGTGGTCGCGGACGTGGTTTTGAATCCGCCGCAGACGCAGCTGATCCGCGATGCCGCCGCCCGCGGTTGCACGACGCTGGACGGACTGGGCATGTTCGTCAGCCAGGCGATGATCGCGTTCAAGATCTGGACCGGAGTCGAGCCCGATCTGGGCGTGATGCGCGAAGCGATCGAAGAGTATCTGGAGATTTGATTCGACGGGGGCTCAAGGTCCGGTTTCCCGGCCCAGTCCCCTTTTCAATAAGAGGTCTCCGTGCCACCATATCACCAATTCCGCCGTAACGAAGTGGAAACATCCAGTGAAGGGCTGACATCATGGGATTGAAAGAGAACCTGCACAGTGAATGTGTCTCCAAGTTGCCGATGCGCGAAGCGATCCTGATCCAGCCGGGGACGACGGTGCGGCAAGCCGTCGAGATCCTGCAAGCCAGGCAACTGGGGTGTGCGGTCGTCGTCGACGCCGATGGCAGGCCGATCGGCTTCTTTACGGAACGGACGCTGATCGAATTACTGCTGCAGCAACCCGAGAGTCTGGACCAGATTCTGGTGCAGGAGCATTTGGAGAAGGATTGGCATTGTGTGCGCAGCAGCGAGCCGATTGCCACGGTACTGGACCTAATACAAAAGCAAGGTGCCCGCTTCGTCTGCGAGTTGGACGAGCAGGGGAAAGCGGTTGGGTTGACGGGGCAGAAGGGCTTGTCGGAGTACATCGCGGACCATTTCCCGGCGGAGGTGATGGTGCAGCGGATCGGCGGACAGCCAGGCATGGAAACTCGCGAAGGAGCTTAACGATGACGAAACTGGAACACCACTTGGGCGACTTTGAAGATCCGCTGAACAATTACGAGCCGCGGGAGTACAGCGACGCGATTCAGGAAGCGTTGGCCGAGGAAACGGTCGCCGCCATCCGTTCGCGGCCCTACGCGGAAATCTCGCCGGACAAGTCGGTCTATGGCGCACTGCAAGCCCTGGCCGGCTTGAAAGTCGCTAGTCTGCTGGTTGTCGAAGACGGACGCTTGGTGGGCGTGTTTACCGAACGCGACGTGCTGGAACGTGTGGCCTTGCGGTTCCGCGAAGTCAAGCAATTGACTGTTCGCGACGTGATGACGGTCGAGCCCGTGGTGGTGTACGATACCGATCCGGCGGGCGCGGCGCTGAGCGCCATCGCCGTCGCCGGATACCGGCACGTGCCGGTGGTGGACGTCCGCAACGCGGTCGTCGGCGTCATCAGCCCCCGCCGAGTGTTCGAATTCCTGCTGCAGCGGATGGGCTGAATTGCACTAAGCATCGTTCGAGAAATAACTGTCGCCTCGTCAAAGTAGCCATCACACTCCGTGGGATGATCAGCAATAAACACTGGACAGTTATTTCTCGAACGGTGCTAACCCGGATGAGCCACGAGTCGCAGACGCGACGTCACAAAGCCTGCGTGCTGTGGAGAATTTGACGCTCTCCCGGCACCAAATCGTACCATTACCGCCTCAGCTCTCGTTTTTTGGAGGGGCGACAATCGCATCCTTGCGGACGGTGGTTTTGGCGCGGAGACGCTGGAGTTCTCCCGCGGCCGAGATTTCGAGCTTGCCAACCGTCGTGGTTCGCGAGTCGCCGCGGAGGATGCTCTCCGAAGCCAGTCGCTGTTCCGCCAGAACCGCACGTTTGACCAAGACGGCGTCGAAATCGAAATCGATCGGCTTCCGCTCGGCCAGGGGCGCGAGGATCTGGCGGACTTCGTCGGCCGTTTGAAACCGATGCTCCGGATGCTTGGCCGTCATCTTCTGGATGATCTTGGCGATCCGCTCCGGCACCTTGGGATTCAGTTCGCGGACATCCGGCGGGCGTCCGGTACGGTGACCGGCGAGCTTCTCGGCGGTCGACTTGGCCGGGAAAGGAACCTGACCGGTCACGAGGAAATAGAACGTGTAGCCGAGGCTGTAGATATCTGCCCGGCAATCGACCTGTAAGCTGTCCAGCGATTGTTCGGGCGCAATGTAATCCGCCGTGCCCAAGCAGTTTTGGCCCAGGATCGTGGCCAGCGAATACTCGGCGTCGCTGCCGCCGATCATCGCCAGGCCGAAATCGAGCACTTTGACAGCCCCATCGCTACGGATCAACAAATTCTCCGGCTTGATATCGCGATGGACCAGCCCCATCTGATGGGCGTAATGCAGCCCCGTGGCCGCTTGACACATCACGTCACAAGACTGCCGCCAGTACAACGTGCGGCGACGGATTTCCAACAACTCGCGCAGGCTGACGCCTTTGACCAGTTCCATCACCATGTAATGGATGGTGCCGTAGATGTCCTCGGTGCGATGGATCCCTTTGGTTCGTAAGATATTCGGGTGGCTTAGCTTCAGACCGGCCTCGGCTTCCAACTGGAAACGGGTCAACCGGCCCTTGTCAAACCGAAACCGATCGGCCAGCACCTTGAGGGCGACTTCCCAGCCGGTGTTCAATTCCTCGGCGCGGTACAGGTATCCCATCCCGCCGCAGCCCAGCAGCTCGACGATCTTATAGTCGTCGATGAACAGGCCGCGACGACGGCCTTCGCATAACCGGTTGGCTTGGTATCGCGTCAGCACCCCTTCGGCGACCAACGCATCCGCCGCTTGAACCGCGCTGCTCGCTCCCACGCTCTGCACGAGCTTTTGCGCGGCGGCGAATTCGGCCTCCGTGAGCAGGCGGCTCTTTTGCAGCAGGGTTAGGAAATTCTCCAAGGCGATGGCAGTTGCCATGTTCGATTCCCTCGCATGGCCGTCACGCGGCCCGACAGGATTCACGACGGCCGGATGCGTCCTTCGCTCGTCTACTTGGGTCGCATCACCAGGAACGTCACGCCGAACAGTAACACCAGGGCCACACACAGCCCTGCGCCGACCGCAAAAACCCCCACGGCGTCAGCCGAAGTGGCATGCGGTGGGTCGGTCCCGTGGACGATACCGCCGTGCGCGTGCTCCGTGGCCGCTGCCGCCCCAGTCGCCACTGGTTCCGTGGCGATTTCCGGTTCGGCAGCCGCCGTCGCGTGGTCCATGTCCCCTGCGGCTGCCCCCGATGTGGTAGCTGCCGCCGGTTTGTCCGCCTGATCCTGCGGCTCGACGGTCGCCGTCGACGCCGGCCTTGCCTCCGGCTCGCGCTCGACGGCATCGGCCGGCTCGGCAGACGCGTCGACCACCTGCTGACCGTCCGGGATCATCAGGTGCGGAAACAGCTGCTCCGCCCCCAACTGGGTTTCGTTGCCTTCCTCTGCGCCGAACGTGGATGCCAAGTTTTCGGCAACCGACCACCAATTCTCCGCGAATAACAGGTCCATCCCGGGATTCTGGTCCTTCACGGTACACGAACACGCGCCCGTGAGGAAGTACACACACTCGAGCAAATTGTCGCGGGAGATGCCTTTGCCGATGAACGGCGGCAACGCGCGACCACGGCCAAAGACGGCAAAGATCATCGGCTGAGCGGCGAACTCGTCGTTCGTCAAGTCGTCTTCCATCGACATCAGCGAATCGATCAGCCACTTTTCGGCCGCGTCGGTTCGGGCGATTTTCGTCAGTCCCAGCTGCAGTCCGGAACTCGCCACATTCTCGTTGTCCGCAGCCATGCTCGGCGGAAGATAGAGCTCGACTTTGCCCGCAGCGATCTCGGCGATCAGTTCCTTGGCAACCTTCTCCGCGGTCTCGTTGGCCGCCGCATCGCTGCCCGCGAGCATGACCAGCACTCCGGCCTTGCCTTCGGCCAGTTGCTGGGCGATGTCGGTCCGAGCGGGACTGGCCCACATCGCCCGCAGCATCGCCTCGTCCAGCGCTCCTTGATACAGCTTCCGCCCGTGCGGCGTGACGACCCAGTAACTCGGAACCTGACGATCCTCCTGGCCCTGCCAAGCCTTGCGAACGTCGGGCGGGACGCGTTTCAATTCCGGATCGTCGGTCAGCGACACGGGCACAAAAAACGCGTTCGCCGGCTTCTCCTCGGATCGCGACACCGCCTCGACCAGACTCTTGACTTGTTCCGCTTGCTCGTCCAGCGGCTGGTCGTGAAAACAATAGATTTCGTAGGGAGCTGGTTCCCAGCGGTACATCGCGTAACGATACACCGGCGTGTCGCAAGCCAGCGAGAAAGCGGACCAGGCGGCCAGCAAGACAACGATGCCGACAAAACGGCATGAAAACGGCTTGGTAAAGTTCGAAGCAATGGTAAGCATGGGGTTCTCCCGCGTACGACGTGTCCCTGGTTCGGATGTCCGTTACCCTTACCATAGCAGTTGAGGATCGATTGGACAATTCGCTTGGCCGTGTTGCCTGGTCGAGCCTGCGAAAAAGCGGCCATTCGCGGATTGCCAAGCGAGTGCAGGCCGGATACGTTGGCAACCAAGCCTCTGTGGTACAGGCTGCCAGCCTGTGTAGAATGACAGCACGGACCGAATGCCTCTGCCGGCCTGGATCGAAGCGTTGCGAGATACTCGCAATCTCCCGATCGAGGCTGGCCCAGCCACCGAACAACGTTACCCCCATCCGCAACGCCCTATGCACGAAAGGCGCCCACTATGTTCCATCGACGGCTTGCCTTGGCTTTTTCCGCCTTGCTACTCGCCACGCCGTTGGCACACGCGACGGATCCGGTCGATATCGGCACGCAACGGGAGTTGTTCGTCGACGATTACCTGATCGGCCAGTTCAGCGGCGAGGCGCGGCAGGTGCTGCAGAAACCCGTCCCGCAGGAGGTCGTGTTGGTGACGGACAAGCCTTGGGAAGGCAACACGTGTGCCTACTACACGATCTTTCAAGACGGCGAACGGTACCGGATGTACTACCGCGGATCGCACTACGACGAGCAGACCCGCAAGGCGGCGCACGCGGAAGTCGTCTGTTACGCCGAAAGCCGCGACGGGATTCGCTGGACCAAACCCGAATTGGGCCTCTGCGAATTCGCGGGCTCGACGGCGAACAACATCGTCTGGAACGGGCCGGGCGGTCACAATTTCACGCCTTTCAAAGACGCCAACCCCGACTGCCCGCCCGAGGCTCGTTACAAGGCGCTGGCCGGCGGCCGCGGGGGCCTGCTTGCCTTCCAGTCCGCCGACGGCTTGAACTGGTCGCTGATCCGCAACGAGCCGGTCATCACCAAAGGCGCATTCGACTCGCAGAACCTGGCGTTCTGGGATCCGCACACCAGGCTGTACCGCGAATTCCATCGCCAGTTCCGCGGCGAGCGCGATATTATGACCGGGACCTCGAGCGACTTCCTCACCTGGACCGATCCGGTGTTTCTCGAGTACCCGGGCGCGCCGAAGGAGCACTTGTACACCAATGCCATTTTGAGCTACGAGCGGGCGCCGCAACTGCTGGTCGGCTTTCCCACGCGGTTCTATCCCGACCGCGGCCAGCAGGTCGAACCGGTGTTCATGACCAGCCGCGACGGCCGCACGTTCCACCGCTGGCCCGATGCCGTGATTCCGGTCACTGCGCCGGAGAATCGCGACGGCAATCGCAGCAACTACATGACCTGGGGACTGGTCCAGTTGCCCGGCAGCGACCGCGAGTACTCGGTGTATGCGACCGAGGCGTATTACACCGGCCCGGACAGCCGCGTGCGGCGGTTCACGTATCGCGTCGACGGCTTTGTGTCCGTGCATGCCCCGGCCGACGGGGGTCAGTTGGTCACCAAGCCGTTGCGTTTCGCGGGGACCAAGCTGACGATCAACGCGGCGACGGCGGCCGGAGGTCGCATCCGCGTGGAAATCCAAGACGCGGCGGGCCAGCCGATCGACGGCTTGTCACTGGAAGACTGCCACGCGTTCTGCGGCGACGCCATCGAGCATACCGTCTCGTGGACCGGCGGAACCAAGCTCGACACGCTGGTTAGCAAATCGATTCGTCTGCGGTTTGAACTGCAGGATGCCGACTTGTACTCGATGCAGTTCAGCCAGTGACCAGCGAGCGATTGGCACCTTGGACGGAGCCAAAGCCTCCGGCGTAACCGACGCTCCCCAGGGAGCGTTTCAGGACGACATGAATTTTGCCATTTTCCATAGGAATCCTCCATGCCGAGAATCTTCCGAACATTTCTTGTGGCCGTTATCGTCGCATCCGGCCTGTCTTCCCACCACGGTTCCGCGGCTGAAACCAAAAACGTCATCCTGCTGATTGCCGACGGCGCCGGTTATAACACGTTTCAAGCCGCCAGCATGTATCAAGGCAAATGGGACGGGACGGCTGGACGGAGCCTCCAGGTCTTCGATGGGCCCGAGTGGAAAAAGGTCGCTTGCAGTACGTTCTCGTTGAACATGATGAAGGCGCCTACCGGGTGCGGCACCCAGGATCCGGCGCTGGTTTACGATCCGAACAAGGCCTGGGACCGCCAGGACGGTTATACCTGGATCAAGGAGACCTATACCGATTCCGCCGCGGCCGCGACCGCGCTGGCCACGGGGCAGAAGACTTATAACAGTGCGATCAATTGGAGCGACCTTAAAGAGCCGTTGAAGCCCACGGTGACCGAACGGGCAAAGGAAGCGGGCAAAGCGATCGGGATCGTGACATCGGTCCAGTGGTCTCATGCGACCCCAGCCGGATCGAGCCACGCCCGCGCGGCCGATCGAGACCAGTACGAAACGATCGCCAACCAGATGCTTGCGGGCGACGTATTGGACGTGGTCATGGGCGGCGGCAATCCCGATTTCGATAATGACAGCGAGCCTCGGAGGGCCAAGAAAGAGTACAAGTACGTCGGCGGCGAAGCGACTTGGCAGGCGATCGAGTTGGCGCGCAGCCAGCCGGACGGCTTGTATCAAGGGTTCCGACCGGTGTCCACGAAGGCCGAGTTCGAGGCCCTGGTCGACGGCCCGGTGCCGGCCCGAGTTTTGGGAACCGCCCCGGTGGGGACGACGCTCCAGCAGGCGCGCAAGAAGGGCGCCAGCACGGACGATCCGGCACTGGACACGCCGCTGAACACCAGCGTGCCATCGCTGGCGACTATGGTCCAAGGCGCGCTGAATATCCTGGATGACCGCCCCGCCGGCTTCTTCCTGATGGTCGAAGGCGGGGCACCGGACTGGGCCGCTCACGACAATCAGATGGGGCGGCTGCTTCAAGAGCAGATCGCGTTTCAGGAAGCGGTGGAAGCCGTCGTCGCGTGGGTGCAGACGCACAGCAGCTGGGACGAGACCCTCGTCGTCATCACGGCCGACCACGAGACCGGGATGCTGTGGGGACCGGAATCCGATACCGTGCCGTTCGCTCCGCTGGTGGATCGCGGCCCGGGCTGCGTTCCCGGATTCAAGTTCAATAGCGAAAAACACACGAACAGCCTGGTGCCGGTCTACGCCCGAGGTCCCGGCAGCGAGCGGCTGGCAGACATGGTCCAAGGGACCGATCCCGTGCGGGGGCCCTACGTCGACAACACCGACATTGCCAAGCTGCTGCACCAGGCGGTCAGCCGCTGAACGATTTCCGTTCTGTTCGACCAACTGCTGGCCAGGCCGTGGCACAGGCATCTTGCCTGTCATTCGCCCCACCCCGCCACGACTCTACGCCCGTGCGGCTGTGGGGACAACGCGTGGGACGGTATCTCTGACAACGCACGCCGCCGCGGGCCGACGATTGGATTGGTATTCTCGATCACGTCGCGGCATCCGGCGGCGGGAAGTGTCTGGTGATCGTCGGCGTGCGGCGAGTCGAACTGCGGGGCCGCGACTTTGGCGGCGGTGAAGGGAGATGAAACTTGGGTCGCGTTCAAGGCCGCTTGCCAACGCACCCGGGCGGCACTCGAACGCACGTCGTGGTCCGCTCCCGCTCAGCCGTCGTCGGCCGGCGCGTCGCGTTGCGAGCACTTCGACACGCTGGTGTTTTGGGGCGCGGCCGCGCTAGCCAAATTCAATTCCCGAGCGAGCGGCGTGATCGACCGCGAACACGCCTGGGACGACGCAGCGGCGTACTCGCTGCGAGCGGCGCTGTCGGCAGCGGAGCAGGAGCGGCTGAAACCGCTTCTCGGCCAGAGCTTCGCGGACGCGAAGACGCTCGGGCTTGTGGTTACGGCCACGCTGGCTCCGAGCGAGCACACGGCGGCCATCGTCCGCGAATCCGATCAAGGGCGGCGGTATGGCCTCGCCCACTTCGGTTGGCTAACGACCTACCGCGAGATACTGCGTGCCGAGTACGTGCCGCTACCCGACGGAGCAGCAGGTGAAACACGAGGGGTTGCACGGCTGGAGTGCGGCGGAATGGCGGATTACTCAACCGCCGTTGCGGCGCGGCGCGAGCACGCCACCACCGGGCGGAACTCCTGCGTTATCTGCGCAGCGAGGGCCGCTGCCGCCCGCGCGGCGAGGCGTTGCTGGCCACCTCCGTCATGCTCGCATCGCTGTTCGGCAAATACAAACGTGACACGGAGCGTAGCCCGCAAACATCGCTGAACAGTGCCATCTTGACATTGCCCGTAGCGACGGAAGAACTGACGGCGGACTTGATCGAGCGGGCGAACGTAACCGCGCCGCTGAAGAGCCTGCAGCGCTGGTGCCGAGAGACCTTTGGACGTACGACACTGGCGGTGCAACATCTCCTGAACGACCTTGTACCCGGCACAGAGTCAGCGTGAAAAAACCACCGAATCAACCCCGAATTCTCAACAGCCTGCTTGTACGCCCTCGGCGCGGGTGGTAGACTTTTCGACGTGGCTTTGGTTCTCGAACGCGGCTGGTTCCGCTATTCGAGAAAGGTTGGTCGATGAAGACGATCGCTCGTACTGTGTCGGGCCTGTTGTGGACGGTCGCGCTGATCGACCGACTGCCAAAGATGCAGGCCGATTCTACGGCCACCTACCTGGCTGCGGGTATTGACCTAGCACGGCAACAACTGTGCAAGCTCCGCCAGCAGCACCCCGACCGCACCGGCATGCTGGTGATGCCTGATGCGAAACTAACGTGTTATTTTGCGTGGTTTGCTCCAAGGATTCTCGTCTGTCGGGCCGGCTTGCGTACTACCTCGAACATCGCCGGACGCGGCGGCCGTGTCGCGGGGCGCAGCGCACCCATGTGCGCGCTCGCTTCTTTTTGGACAAACGCCCGACATCGGCTGGTCAATATCAGAAACTTCATGTTGCCCTACCGCCGTGGCGTTCCGGTAGGTGTGACAAGGCCAAGAACGCCAAGAACAGTTGCAGCGAAAGGGACTTAACCATGTCCATGGTGATGATCCAAAACCCGAACGACAAAGGCGTAAAGGTGAAGGTGGTGGGCAAGGGATGGTTTCTTGGTCTGGGCGCGGTGAGCGAAGAAGTGAACGTCGGCCCGTCCAGTGTCGGTTCGGTCGAAGTGCTGAAAGGCAAATACCATATTCGCTACAAATTCAGCGACGACTCGTCGGTTTGGGAGGGCGATCCGTTCCAACTCGACGCTGAGAGCGCCGCGCAGATTACGCTCCAGGCGATGGCCGGAGGCAATTATGGAATCAAACGATCTAGCGGCGGACTCTAGGTGGGTAACAGAGGTCGTACATTGTGAACGCACGGCATCACGCCGTGATTGCGTTTGTCGTATTCCGCTGAAAAGGCATTCTCGTTTCGAGGGGGGGCATCCGTGAAGTTATGCACCGTTTCCTGGTCCATGATCACGGCGAATCACGGCGGAAACGGTGACCGGACGTCAGCTTGCAGACCACTGGAGTTCAATCTTATGATTCCCACACCGTCAGGTCGTCTTCTATCGGTGGCAACAGGCGGGGCGGTGTTGCTGGTTATCTGCGGCTGGCATTCTCCGTGCTGGAGCCAGGTCCCGGATCTACTCTTGGATCGGGTCAACGAGTTTCCGGTACGTGCGTCGGCCGAGGTTGTACGCAGTCAATCGCAACGCCTCACCATCGAGTTCAATATTTACTTCTCGTTGGATGACGAGCGTTACGTTCCAGTCAAGCCTGAACTGGCAAAACTGCTTTCCATGCCGCCGGAAATCCGCAGTAAGCCGGGGTTGCGAGTGCGCACTATTAGTACGGAATGTACGCCGCGCAAATTGACGGTGCGGGAGAAGACCGCAATCGCAACCGTAGTCGGAGGTGTGATTCGTTGCGAGATCGAGATTGCGCCGGAGACGTTCCTCGAACCAGGCGTACATGAGGTGACGCTGGCCTTCGAGTCCATTGAGGTTGCCTTCATTGCGCTGAAGACCAACCTATCCCAGACGAGACCAGAGGCCCAGGTCAAGGTGCAGGTGTGGGTGTGGGCGTCTGAAGGAGCCAAGCAGGAAGCCCAACGCAAGGCCGCCGAGGAAATGCAACGTCGGGAAGAGGCCAATCAGGCCGCCCAACGGGCCGCCGAAGCCAAACAACAGCGCGAGGCAGAACTAGCCGCCCAGCGCCGCCGGGAAGTCGCGATGACTGTGCTGAAGTACTCTCTGGCCTTGCTCGCCGCCGCAATACCCGTGGGCCTGGTGCTTTTCACTGGCCGCAAGTGGCTCTGGCCACGACTAAAGGCCAGCGTCGCGGCCGGCGAATGCCGACAGTACCACCGTTGCATCCCGGCTCGCGATGAGCACCCGGATATCGAGCCGGGCACGATCCTCGAAACGCTTTGGGCAACAAATTGGCGAGGGCACCGGCACCGAATCAAGGTCGAGGTCTTCGTCGCCGAAGACTCGCCAGAGGGGGAGCCACGGCACGAGAATACGGCAATGGCCGCCGAGCGGTCAGAAGCTGTGCGCGGGCGGTGGCATGACGTCTTGGTTGCCGTCGGGGCCTCCATACCACGCGGCGTGTATCTTGCTGACTGCCCAGCCGGCGCTGTGCGGATCACGGTCACGCGGTAATGTTGCAGCGTGCGATTTCCCTTGCTCGCGAGACGGACCAGTGTAGAGCAGCTCGCGCGCCGACTTGGTATGGCGCGCGGGTACTACGAAGGTCCCTGCGATTCGCAACTTCGCCGATAACTCGTCCCGATGAGTACTCGCCAGGTTCCCAGTTCTTTCCACGTCCGGTCTACTCGGGGAGCGTCGCGGGGAGTCAGGCGGTCCATGCGGCGGTCCATTTCCTTGCCGGCATCGGTCATGGGCGGGGCCAGTTCGGGAAGCAGACTCGCCGAGTAGCTGAACATACCCATCACAAAGACAAGTTCCTTGCGGATCAAGGCCAGCACGTCACGCCAGCATTGCCACGACCGCCGCGGCTCGACCTCCGCCGCTAGCAGCCCGCGAGCCACGCTCATGGCGAAGGGTCTGATGCGCGCGGGCAAGCCAGGATCAGCCAGAATCTCCCTCAAGTACCGCTGCTCCTCCTCGGAGGCTAACTCTGCCTTCAGCAGTGGGATCTGCTCGTTGGGCGTCTGGATCGTCACCGCGCCACTTCGCGGCTGGAAGACAAGGCGGCCATTGGCCGGAAAGTCGCGGAGTTCATCGTTGACGATGGTCCACGGGGCGTCGATCGCCCGCCCGAGTGCCACCTTGGCACTCAAGAACATCTCGAAGGCCTTTTGGTACTTGCCCTCGATTGTCTGCGTGACGTGGATCCGCGTAGCAATCGTCTGGCTCATGGGTGCGGCGGTCACCGGTGAATCGCTCATCACATCTTGAATCCTCGCCAGCCCAGTAGACATGGCCTCGCGGATGACTCCGCGGACCCAGTTGGAGAGCAGGCGGTCCCACTCGCCTTTAGCGAATTCCTCGGCCGCGACCTTCAGTTCCCCTTCCGCGGCCGGGGGCATCCAGGGATCGGAGGCCAACTGCCGCATTTCCTGGCAGGCCTGCTGTTGGGCTTGGTTCGGGTCGCGCTCGATACGGTGCAGAATCGAGTTCAGGCGGTGGACAATCTCAAACAGCGAGCGAAGTTCGACGACCTGAGCGACATCGACATAGCGGCGGTGCATGTCCTCAAAACGTCCGGGAACGTAAAGGCAGTGGTCTTCCAGGGTCGCGCGCAGGAGGTCTGGCACTTCGGCAACCGCGCGGGCCAGAGACGGGTTCTCGACCGGTATCGCGCTGGGATGCGCCAATGCCTGTTCGATCAGGGCACGTCGTTGGGCTTCCTCCTCAGCCACCCGGACCGAAAGCCGCTGGGCCTGCTGGCCGAGGCTCATCAGATCGTAAAGCAACATCCCGACCTTCGGATTCCTCTTGGCCATATTGTGTAATTCCGCCTCCGAGCAATCCTTGAGGCTCTTGCCGGCTATCTGCTCAAAATGCTCCAACAAGGCCCGCTGGCGACCGGGGGTTTCATTCAGTTCGGGGACGGCGGTTCCGCGAGGCATCAGCTCGCACAGGGCGGCCATCACCAAAGCGGCGCCGACCGGCCGCGGCTCGACTTTCAGGTAGGCGGTCACATGCGGGCTCGCCTCGGCATAGCGGTCCTCGGTGCAGAGCCGCGCAGCATGGACGACGTGCCGTGCTCGATCGAACTCTTCCTGCGTGTCGCGCCCTAGGCGTTTGGCCCATTCGGCCAGGATCAACCGGCCCGCTTCCGCCGGATTGCAGGACAGCGCCAAGCGCAGGCAGGCGGCCGCGGATGGCAGGTCGGGGGTGTAACGATCGACCAACGAGCGGGCTTTGTCGACGAGGCACTCCGCCCGCTGGGTGTTGCTGGAAGCCATGGCCAACACGGCGTCCTGTAGCGGCTGCGGGGCGTGTCGTGGCCACAACGGCACGACTGCAGCGGCCCCTGCCTGGCTGCGGTGGATCTGGGCATGGGCGGCGTTATCGGCAAGCACCAGCGGTTGGACTGTGCAACCCAGGTCGTCGTTAAACTCGACCTTGTAAACCACGTTGTCTTCCAGAAGCTGCTCCAGCGACACGCCCACCTCTTCGGCCTGTTGAGCCATGAGGGACCACACTCGGGGCCGATACTCGTTGGCCCACGCCTCGAACATCGCGCCGTCTTCCTTGTCGTCCAGATAGAACGAGGGCCATCCGCGGACCATTGTTTCCAGTACGATGCACCGGGAAATGTCGGCCACAATGAATGCCTCGCGTTCTTGTCTGGTTGCATTCTGACCGGGCCTCTCACGCCGCGCCCGTTGCCAGACCCGCAAATCCTCGTAGGGCTTGATGATCGCATCCATGCGGCGGATGTACCGAAGGCAGGTGGCCACCAACTGAGGTCGGTGGAAAAGGAAGTATTCGCGGAGCGTGTGCCCGGCGTCGTCCGCCGTCGCTGCGCGTTCACGTTCCACGCCGCGTTCGAAATCGATCTCGCGGATCGTCGTGGGGTGGGTCACCTCGTCCAGGTTCACTCCGTCAGGAGCTTCGCCGAAAGCCTCGTTGCGATAGTAACGGGCCAATGGCCGATACCAGCTCTGGCCGCGGTCCAAGAACTCGCCAGCGTGCTTTTCCAGAAATGTGGGGATATCGACCTGCTGCGTCTGAGCGGTCCCATCATCGCAAGGCAGCGCCATCGCCAGATGCACCTCAGCTGCCTGGTCCTCGGGCAGCCACTTCAGCCTCGGGATCCATTCCTCCATCCATTCCTTCAACCAGCCGCGATACTTCCGCCGTCGGCGCAGGGCGTCCCGAAGCAGCTCTCGCTGTACGTTGCGCAAGTGTACATCAGCCACCGCCTGGAAGGACGGACAGTCGAAGTCCCAGCCCTCCAGGGTGAACACGAGTGGTTTCCCGCCGCTGTGTTCTGGAACGATCGGCAGATAGTCCGCTACGGCGGAATGATCCTCAGCGTCAGGCAGGACAACCTCCGGCGGCCCAGCGCCTAGATGGCGGCGGAACCGCGCTCGGAACGCGGCCAGCTCGGCGAAGTCCCGCTCGAAAACATGCACCAGCCCCGTGTCTTCACCCAGTTGCCGCAGGTTCTGCACCATTTCACCGGCGATCGACTGTTGCGGGCTCGTCAGTAGCGAGAACAAGTCGTACTCCAGGGGCGACGCGCCCGGGGGGAGACGAACCTTGCCGGACTGCATCTGACCTTTGCCGGATTGCAGGCGGAAATGTGCCGCGCCGCAGGTCATCATCCAACCCGCATCCGGGCCAAGTTGCTTGGCTGCCTCGATAATGATCGAGGTGGCCGAGGCGCAGGTGCCGCTCTCGGCATGGCCAGCCAGCACGATTTCGCGGATCGAGGGACCGTCCCGATAGACCCAGACGGAGATTTGGCCCGCGTTCAGGCTGGCCAGCGGCTTGGAGAGTTCTTCTAAGAGGTAGAAGTCGGCGTTGGCTGGGTCGGCCGGCCTCATGCGAACCGGCTTGGAGGGGGCACCGGCGGACATGGCAGTTCCTCTCGTCTTGCTAAAGGGAACAAACCCATTTTCGCGGCTAAGGAAGCCTCTGTCAAAAACAGACACCTTGCAGCGGCGAAAATCGGGACAGTTCTACCGTGAATGGTTACAGCGACTACTCTGATCGTATTTCCACGAGTTTTCGGACGGCCAAGGGGATAGCTAAGACTTCTCGCCCGGCCGCGGCGCTGAGGATCGCCGAAGGCTCGCAGGAATCAATGGCCCGCCGCAGCCATCCATCGGCGACCTCGGCCCGCTTGATCCCCTGCCGGTCGTTGCCGCCTCGGCCTTCCGCTTCTCTGCGGACCGCCTCGGCGATTGGCTGCAGCTTGGGATCTGCTTCCAGGCGGCGCATGGAGTCATGCACGTCGCGCGCCGTGGTCCGATCGCGAGCCAAGTGCATCAGGGCCGTACAGCCAAGTTCGCGGTCGTCCGCATTACCGCGGAGAAGGTCCAGCAGGCCGGGGATCGCCGGGGCGCCTTGCGCGAGTGCGGCGCGGAGCCGAGCCTCTTCAGGGAAACGACTGGGTGCCTTGGCCCGTGCCGGCGCGGTAGTTGCTCCCTTGGCACTTGGCAGAGACGATCCACCTTCGAGGTCTGAGTTGGCGCCGTCACGGCGGCGGGTCTGTGCCCTGCGACGGTCGTCGAGGCCCTCGCTCGGCTTGCTCAAATCGGAATCGGGATTTTCCACCGGTTCGCCTTGTGTCCGCCCAGAGGCTAACAAGGTGGCGACACGCTCCACGCGGCCTTTGGGACTCAGGCAGACGCTTTCGAGCAGCGATCGCAGTTCTCCGAGGTCGAGAACCTGCGCGATCCGGGTGCCCGCCGCCTCTCGAACAATTCGGTCCAGGACAGGTTGTGCCCGCGGACCGGCCGCAATCAATTCGCCCAGCAACTCGCCCTGATCGGCGGCCGTTCTGGCGCACGCGTAAACCGTGGCCAAAGCGCCGGGCACCGCGGCCGATTTCCCGGCCGTGCCGCCCCACGTTTCCGATATGAGCGATTCCGTAATGCGGTTGACTTCCTCCGGTGCCAGGTCTTTCCCAGCCGCCAATTCGCCGGTCAGCCGCACTGCGTGGCTAATTTCCGCTTCATGATAACTCACGTCGACCGCTTGGCTGAACCCCGGTTTTACCATGACTCTTTTCCTTTCTTGAACAAGCGGCTCAGCAGCACCGGCATCTCGCCGGCATATTCATTCAAGTATGCGGCACGCCCGTGCTAAAGGCTGCCGATCGTCTCGGCTCCATATCGAACTGTTGCAGCAGTTCTTCGATGACTGCGATCGCGACCTTCCTGCGGACCCCGTCGGCAAAGTCGGAGGAACGCAGCGCGCGGACCTCTGCGGCCTGATGTTCGCCAATCTCGATGTCCCGTAAGTGCTCCTTCAGGGAGGTCAGGCACTCCTGGCTGGTCCCTTGAACGTCGCCCTGCAAGACCAATCGGTCCCAAAATCGCAGGACCAAGAGTAGGCGGTGCAATTCATATCCAAAATTCAGGTGGACTGGCGGGCTGCGCCCGCCGAGAACGTTCAACTGAGCGCAGACGCCCGATCGCAATTCAATCTTCTGTCGCTCGAAGTCGCCGTAACTCAATAAACCGTTGTGGACCGAGCGCTCCAACTCCCCATAAGCCTCGGAGAGCTTGTGGACCTGGTTCGCCGGAAAACCCAACTCCTGTAACGCCTTCTCAAAAAGCGCGCCGCTGGTGCCTTTGGAGTCCTGGCCGAGCATGGCCAGGGCACCGCCAGCGGCAACCGCTAGTTTCTGCTGATAGACCCGCGCGTCGCGAGCTGCCGCTTCTTCCTGCTCCTGCCGCACGCGGTGTTGCGTTTGCTTGAGCCAAAGGACCGAAATTGCTGAGCCGAGTAGAATGGCGGCGGCAACCACTAACAACGCGATGCCGCGCCACAACCAGCGGCGGGCCTCCATGCGCCGCACGCCCGCTCGCAGACGGTTCAACAGATCGGTTCGGCTCTTGAAGTGGTCCTCCGTAAAACGACCGCGGACCCAGGCGGCAAACTGCTCCTGGCGGAGTTCGAGCCACCGCTCCTCCTTTTCGGTGCTCCTGCGCAGGGATCGAAGATCTTCATCGGAAGATTCGCGGTCGGGCGTGTAAACGAGCACCGGCACCCGCGCGGCTACGGCTGCCAACACCTCCCATTGCGTGTACGAGAACCGTGTCCGGTCCCGGACTTCATGCCATCCCTGAATCCCTTGTGCGAGTGCCCGCAGTTTCTCGATGTTCACATGGCAGTTGGCGGCGGTCGGTTCCTCGGCCAACCCCCCGTGATATCGTCCGAGCAACAGAATCAACATGTCGGCCCTTGCCACCTCGCGTATCGACCAGTCGACGGGCGGAATGGCTTCCGCCTTAGCGTCGCCCATCGAGCGAAATCGCGGGACCCCGCGATGGCTTCCCCACCACTCCTTTGGTCGATCACAAATCAAATCCCGGAACCTACCAAGGTCCCTGGTTGTGCAACTGACAAACACATTCACACGCCCACCCCTGAAACGACTCCCCATAGGCTTTGAGTTGTCGCCAACGCCCCCGCCGTCCGGTCCAGCTATCATCCTGGCTGGAAAGAGATAAGGCCGAATACAGTTCCCCGTGTGAGGATAAGGGCATTTGGCGGTCAGGTAAATGCCCCTTCCCATGGTTTGACTCTAATGCGTTCACACCTGACTTTCAATCCCAATCGCAAAACAATCGCAACCAATCGGCAACTCGTCCTCCGCGGCCATACGAACTGGGTGTGGAGAGTCGCCGTTTCCAATGATGGACAACTGGTTGCGACGAACCGGTTGCGAAACGACGGCTCGCGTCCCACGCACGGCACGATCGCCGGCTGGCGGGTCCGCACGACCGAGCCCGTGATGCCTTCGCCAAACTTGTACCGCAGATGCTGCGCCCGGTCGCTGTGCAAGGAACGGGAAGCCTCGACGACCAGTTCCTGGCCGTCGGGAGACAGGAGCATCACCGTGGCTCGACGCATGTCGAGTTTCGTTTCCAGGAATGCCAGTGTCTCCGCCAACAGTTCGCGCTGGCCGGCACGCTCGGCCAACAGGCGACCGATAGCCCGCAAGGCATCTAACTCGCGCTCGTGCCGCACGAGGTGCTCACCAGGATGCGAAGACGACCGCTCCAACGAAGCGACTGGCGCTGCGCTGACTCCCGCTGTCGACAACGAGGCATGATCAGAGGCTTCCATGTTCTTCCGTCTAGCTGCGCGCAACCAGAGCAACGATTGCCTGAGGAACATGCAACCATGCGGCGAAATCCGGTTGTTCGTTCGTTTCGTGCCTTGTATGCAAATTGCACGCCAAGCCACTGGGCCGAACAGGCTGTTGACTGAATGGCGGAGACGGGCGCCAAGAAAACGATCCAGCGTGTGTTTATCCACCGGGCTCAGCCAACCATCGCGCGCCGTCCCGGCCTCCAACGCCTCACTCGGGGATTTTGCGATACGGGACGAACTGCCGTGGATACCTTCGAGGGAAAAAGGCCACCTTGAAACCCCGTCGTGGGGGCGTTTCTTGCGACGAACACGCGAGAATACTCTGATCTGGGCGCGCAGCGCGAACGCTTCGCACGGTTCGCGGGCGACATGCCGGCCATTGGGCGCGAACGTTACGCTGGTGATCCCCAACTTCGGTCCCCCGAACGCAGTGACGACCGCTCATGTCGTCGCGTCCCAGAGATCGACGATCGTGTCTTTGCCCGTCGTCGCAACCGGATTCATCAACGCTCGGCCGAGGAATCGGGAAGCGTGGCCTTTATCTGCGTGCCGATTGTCCTGGAACCCGACACCGTGGGTACGCTGTCGGTGGACGTCGCCGCCCAGGCGTTGGAGACCTTGCA
>Ga0351918_1017_pt2 | contig 23308 bp, 21 predicted proteins | sample TotcelHT113001N5_FD_206844 | JGI IMG/M metagenome (GOLD analysis project Ga0351918, IMG submission 206844) | Enriched cells from coal bed in the Powder River Basin, Montana, United States - Total cells T11 rep1 HSBNCT.T11.300.1.N5 ... | reverse complement strand
GACTGGAACAGCGCCAGCTGTTCGACGCTCGCCCCACGCCGCCGAAACAGAAGCAGTTAGATTTCGAGACCTTCGAGATCACGAACGCGGCGTACAAATCGTTCTTGGTGCGGGGATAGGCCTGCTCGAACTCCTGCTTGGCCGCCGAACTGCACGCGCCGAACGGTGGATTCATGAGCGAGACGTCGTACCGCTGGCGGCACACGTCGATGAAGGCAAATCCATCAGCGGCATCGTGGGCGAACAGACGCCGTTGAAAACCGCCCTCGCGTTCGGCCTGCTCGGCGTAATCTCGCAGCGCCGCATACAACCGCTGTTCCGCTTGTTGCCAGAACGCCGCGTCCGTGATCTCGAAGGTCTCGAAATCTAACTGCTTCTGTTTCGGCGGCGTGGGGCGAGCGTCGAACAGCTGGCGCTGTTCCAGTCGCGGACAGGCCAAAGCTGCCTTCTTCGCTTCCGCCACAACGGTGGCGATCTCCTCCTCGATCTTCAGCAGCGAACCGGCCTCGCCCGCCAATCGCATCCCCTGGAAGACTTGCCGGAGCAGTCCGCCCAACACGCGGTCCTCGGGCGTTGCTGATAGCTGCTTGTCCAGGAACTCTTGAAGCAGCGATTTCTCGCCGGGCATCGGTGCGGCGCAGACGACGCGAATCGTCTTGATCGGCGGCCGGGCGGCAGCGGAGATGCCGGCCGCTTGCCAGGCGCGCTGCGCTCGCATCCACAACGCCAAGGCGGCGATCTGGACGCACCGCGGGTCGATGTCGATGCCGTGCAGATTGTGCCGCAGGATCAGTTCGGGGACGGCCGCACGAAGTCGGTCCACCGTGTGGTAGGCTTCCCGCAGCGCCAACGGATCATCATCCCCGCCCCCGCCGACGGGCGAAGGGAGCGACTCGTCGTGCCACGCCTCTTCGTAGATCGTCTGCAACAGGTCAAAGCAGTACAACAGGAAGTGGCCCGAGCCGCAGGCCGGATCGAGGATCTTCAGTTCGCGCGGATCCTTCATCGCACGATGCGGGATGTGGACGGGCTGATGAAGCAACTGTTCCTGGGATAGGTCGTCGGCCACGTGGCCTTGGTCGTCGGGCGGTGACTCGCCTTCCGCGAGGAAGATCTCGGTAGGCCGGCGGACCAAATACTCGCATTGCTCCTTCAACTGCGTGTCGCCCTTGCGCATCTCGTACCAGATGCGACCTAACGTGTTGTCGGTCAGGAATTGGACGACGTAGCGGGGCGTGAAGAACTGGTTGCGCACAGCCAATTCGCGGCTGTTGCGCGGGGCCTGCGAGGCTTCGCGCATCGCCCGCCGTTCGTCCTGGCTGTTGAAGTACTGGTACACCCAGCCGATGGTCTCGTCCTGGCCCCAGACGCCGGCCAGCTCGGTGTCGTTCCAGACCGCCAGCAGCGTGGCCAGGGCCGCCGATCGTGGCCACAGCAGCGAGGCCGGGTCGCGGCGATCGAATAGCACCTTGACTTCGATGCTCAATTCGTCCAACAGCGATTCCAGGTACAGCCGGTAGCCTTTGTCCGGCAGTTGGCTCAAGCCCGGCGCTAGGCCGGTGAACTCCTTGAACCCGGCTGATTCGTCGCCTTTGGTGACGCATTGCTGGACGAGCCCGCGGGCTTCGAGCATCTTCAAGGCTACGAATCGGTTCAGGCAGGTGAAGGCGGCTTCGCGGCGGTAGTCTTCGACCGCCTCGGCAGGTTGCTTGCCGCCGGCCATCCGGTGCTGGACGGCGGCGACGATCTTGCCACGGACCAGCCGCTGGTGCGAGTCCAGATGCGCGCCGGCGTCCGACAGGATCGTGCCATCGGGCAGGACGTCGAACGTGCCTTCCAACTGTTCGCCGAATTCCCGTTCGAGCAGCCGGCGGGCGTCCTGCGCGGCGCGTTGCAGTTTGTTGCGGGTGGTTTGGTCCATTTGGTTCATGGTAAGGTGGATGTCGGATTGACGCCACGGGGCTACCGCGAGATCCCCGGCCCAAAAGAAACGTGGCTCCACGGAGGCAAGCTCCGTGGCGGCCGGTTCGCTCGCGGGACGGCAACGCTGGGAGCTAAACGTAGCTCCACGGAGGCGAGCTCCGTGGCGGCCGGCGCACTCGCGGGGCGGCGATGCTGGGAGCTAAACGTGACTCCACGGAGGCAAGCTCCGTGGCGGCTGGAGCAGTCGCTCCGTGGCGGCTGGCGGGGGCGATGCCGCGGGCTGGCTGGCCGCGACGCTTCCGCCCCGGCCGGGCTTGTCCCGGTCGAGCGCTGTTTGGCCACCAGACGCCCTTCCCCCAACGCACGCCAACGCCTCAGGCGTCACCACGGAGCTCGTCTCCGTGGGACGGTGTTTCGTCGCTGGCGACAACCCGCTGATCGTACTCGCCAAACGTTCCGATGTATGCCCCATACTGGAACACCGGCTTCATCCCGTGGACGTACGCCAGATTGTTCAGGTAACTCAACGCCACCTCGGCGGGCGAAACGCCGAAGGGACACCCCAGCGTGAGGTGAATATGGTCGGCCAAGAGTCCGGCTCGAGACAGGCGATATCCCTTGAGTCTCGCGACTTTGCAAATCATGTCGTGGACATCCTCCAAGACGGACTCTCGGACTTCCGCCCAGCGTTCGCGATGCACCAGCACGACATGCAGATTGTGCCAGAAGATCCCGTGCGAAGTGTGCTCCGGCTGTGAAAGATCGACCGTGGAATCTTCGATCTGAAACCGTTCGAACCGCTCCTGAATGCGAGGATCGGCCATGCGGTGATGCCCGAGTTGCGTGGCGACGTAGTTCTCGACGACCGACCGTGTCACGTGCCCGTAACTGCGGATCGCAAAATTGCGGTGGAATGCTTTGGGCTGAGTCGCTCGTACCAAGTATTGCATGCGGCCTTTGACGCGTTGCACGATGAACTCCGGGGCGACCGTCGGCACCGTGCTTACTGACACTTGGCTGACGTCGGGGGCGGAAAGGCGATGGCCGAGTACGCTTATTCCGTCAGGTTCGAGTGCCTTTGCCAGGTCGTCGAGCCAGGGGGCAGATGTCTGCGGAGATCGCCAGAACGCGGAGACGCCCCAGGTCAACGGAGTGATGAAGCGACAGTTCTCGGGAAGATAGAGGGGAGCGGGAGGAGGCATTGGGGAAGTCCTGGAAGCTGAAGGCACGTTGGGGTCGGGTGGCTAAACGTGGCTCCACGGAGACGAGCTCCGTGGCGGCCGGCGCGCTCGCGGGGCGGCGATGCTGAGAGCTAAACGGGGCTCCACGGAGGCAAGCTCCGTGGCGGCCGGATCGCTCGCGGGGCGGCGATGCTGAGAGCTAAACGGGGCTCCACGGAGGCGAGCTCCGTGGCGGCCGGCGCGCTCGCGGGGCGGCGATGCTGGGGCCAAACGGGGCTCCACGGAGGCGAGCTCCGTGGCGGCCGGGGACTTCGGTTCGATTGGGCTCATTTGAGAAACACTTTCTTTCCGTGACCCACGTGTTTCGCGCACTCGTCGCGCAGGCCGGTCAGGGCTGCGTCAAGCTGCTCATCCGTCTCGATCCCGTCCCGGAAATAGGAAGTGGCGTCCACCTGGACCAAGCGATTGCCCTCAATGGCGCGGCGCACCTGTTCGACGGCGTCCCGCAAACGTTTGGGACAGGCGTCCGTGTCGGCGCGAATCTGAGGGATTGCGGTCGCCTGGGGAGCGCTCGCCTTGGCCAAACTGGCCAGCGGCTGAGCGATCCGCTGTTGCTGGTCGGCTTCCAGTTGCTCCCAGCCGGGTGTGGATTCCAGCGTCGAGACGGCCGCCGCGTAGGCCTGATGCCGCATCTGAACCGCCGCGCTGAATACGGCGTCGTAAGCAGTCTCAATCGCGTGTGTATGCTGGTCGATCTGCGGCAACTGCTGGAAGAATGTCTCGCGCTGGAGCATGTCCTCCAGCTGTGCCGCCCGCTCGCGCAGGTCGGCAGACGTATCGGACTCGTCCTGAAGAAATGACCATTGCCGGTCGAGCACGGTTCGGGCGGTGTCTAACCGATGCAAAGCGGGCTCGGTCAGCAGTTGTTCCAGTTGCTTGGCCCGGCGAATCGCTTCGTTGATTTCAGCGTACGCTCCGTTGAAACCGAGGATGGCGTTTTCTTCACTGGCAGTGCGAATCACGCGCATCTGGTCGAGGGCCGCCGTCAGCACATCGCTGCCGGGCAAACGGTGCGTGCGGAGCACGGTCTCCTGGTCGCGGACGCCATCCTCGCTACCGCCCACCGCCTCGCGAATCGTCCGGGCGACCGTGCCCTGTTCCAGTTCGGGGATGTCCCGCCCGAATACGGTCTGGAAACTTGTGGCAGCCTGCAGCAGATCCTCAAAGGTGACGCCCGTCTGCTTGGGCTCGAACGACGCGGCTCGGAACAGGTTGTTGTTGCCGAAGACGTTCTTGGCCTCGACCGTCAACGCCGATTCGATGATCAGGCCTTTGCTCTTGACCTGGACTTTGCCGCCGCGCAACAGGCACAAGGCGAACAACTGGACCGCCTCGAACGACCAGCCGTAGGGTTCGCCGCTGAACTCGTCCGCCAAGGTCTTGCCGGTGGCCGCCTTGCCATAGCTGTGGTCTCGCTCGATGCGCCCCAGGACTTCCTGCAGCGGCCCCGTGTCCAACTCGAACACCGGTTTGCCGCCCTTGTCTTCCAGCAGGCGGAGGCCGGAGAACACGGGTGTCAGACCATGCAGGTTTTCGCTGGTGGTCAGGGCGTCCAGATCCTTCTTCTGAATCCGCTCGCCGGCTAGGTGAAACTTGCCGAACACCAGCGGCAGGGCTTTGCCTAGCAGCCTGTTGACGGTCGGTCCCAGTTCGGTGGCGTCATCGTCCGGACTGCGGTCGTTGCCTTGGAAATAGACGGTGCCCTGCAGTAGGGCCGATTCGAGGAGCTTTTTGAGTGCCGGCCGGTGTGTGTCCGTCCACTTGCGTTTCTCTTCCGAGACCAGCTTCAGTTCGGCCTTGGTCTGTGCGCTGCGTTCCTTGCTGGAGAGCATTTGCTCGGAACGGAACACTTCGACCGTGGCCCGGTCGATGCGTTCGTCCGCAGCGGCGATCCAGAAGATGGCCTTGTGCTCGACCTGACTGCGGGAGCGGATTTCGGCAGCCCGCTGGTCGAAGTCTTCGCCGGCTTCGGCCAGATACACTTGGACCGCGATGTCGCCGTCCACTCGTGGGCGGCCGTTCAGGTGGAGGGCGGCTTTGAAGAGCTTGGTGTCTAGGAAGTTGTGGGACGGCTGAGGCTCCCACAGCCCTTCCATGATTTCGCCGTGGATGCGGTTCACTTCCGCTGGCTTCGGAAACAGGCGAGCCCGCTGCTTCTCCCAGTCATCCTCGGCCGGAGTCGGGATCCGGTAACCGTCGTCTCCCTTACGAACCTTGTGTGCCTGCTCCAACTTCTCCAGGGCCTCGCGGACCGCCGGCAAGTTCGAGTCGGCGTCGACGGCGGGATGCAGCGTCGCGGCGATGTTCTCCGCCGTCCGATGGACGCTCTGGACGAACTGCAGCAGACAGACCGATTTGGCCACCGCTTGGGCCAGGGGATGATCGACCTCGGCCGGGATGCGATCGATCTTGTCGCGGATCTCGCTCTCGATGTTGCCGCGGACCAGATCATACACGTTCTCGACGGAGGCCAACTTGCCAATGGGCTCTTCGGCCAGGGCCACGGACGGATTGATCAGCAGTTGCTGGGCCAGCTTGATGATCGTGCGATTGGCGCCGCCCACGTGCTTGCTGGCGCCGCCCTGCATGCGAAGCCCCGAGACAATCTGGATGATCAAGTCGACGTGGTAGGGCAGCAAGGGGTACAAGGTAATGAACGATTCCGCGGTCAACTCCGGCAGCTTGATGTCCGCGGTCAGCCGCGTGTTAGTGGTCAGCCGGCCCCGGTTCTGCTCGAACAATTCCCGCAGTACGCGTTCGGCCTCGGCGTTCTTGGACAGCACGCGTTTGCTGGTGACCTCGGAAATGTCAGACGGCTCCAAATGGACCTGCAATTCCTGGGGGAAGCGGTCCATCAGGCGAGCCAATTCGACGCGTTTGTCGTCGATCCCGCCCACGACATCGCTGAGCCGTTCCTGCGACGTGACCATGATCCACAGTTTGCCGCGGCCGGCGCGACCCAAAGCTTGGACGATCCCCTGCAGGTCGAGCATCTTCTGCACGTCGCGAGCTACGAATTGGCCAGCTTCGTCGATCACAAATGCCAAGGCATGGTCCGGATACCGGCGGCCGAGCAACTGCATCGCTCGTTCGGCCAGGATGTTGGCGCTCAACTCCGCCCGCGACTTGGCGGCTTTGACCCAGGAATCGGCGGCGGTGTAGGTGTCCCGATCCAGTTCGTGCATCACTCGGCTGGCTTCCGACAGGGCGAAGGCGACCTTGCCTTTCTCCGTGTCCCAATCCTTCCGGAACAGCCCCTCGTAGGTGCTCTTGAACGTATCCAAGCGACCGTCGTCTTCCAGCGTAATCTCCAACTCGGCCAGGTCCGGGTCGCGAGCGTACCCCAGCCGTTCGAGCAACTCGCGGTACATGATTTCCGTCAGCATCTGGTTGCCGCTGCGAATGCCGCGGTCGGTCGACAGATCAAACACAACGGTGGCCGTGGGAATCTGCTCGGTGATGTTGTTCAGCAACACCCGGATACGGTCATCGGCCGTTTTCTGCCCGAACCGTTCGGCGGCGCCGGTGCCCAGCAGATCCCGGTTTTCCAAGGCGAGTCCGACGTTTTTGGCGAAACTGGATTTGCCCGACCCGAAGAATCCCGAAATCCAGATGCCGACGCCTTCGTGCGGCTTGTTGCGCGTCTCGTAGTAACGCTCCAGGATCCGGGTACAGGCGCGCCGAATCGAATCGGTCGCCACGTACTCCTCGATCTCTTCCACCACGATCTGCGCGTTGGTCTGGTCGACCTTGATCACCTCTTCGATGCGGCGATCAATTCGGCCCGCAAACAGTTCTTTGATTTTGACTGGATTCATGGTTGTCAGGCTCGTCAGAAGATCATCGGCCGATAATTGTGTTCCGCATCCAGGAGGCCCATGAACTGCAATCCGGCGGCACCGTCCAGGTCGCCAGGAAAGAACAGGACACCGGGTATCTCGACCCGGCCCTTGATCTGCTCCAGCAAAGTGGAAGTGCGATACGTCGGGAACAGGGCTCCGGCTCGGACAAGGAAAAAGATGTTACGGGTGGGGCTGGCGTCCGCGGGCATGCGTTGCAGAACCAACTCGTCGAGGGGCTGGTAGCTATTCAGAATCTCATGCACGGTATCGACGGCCTGAGTCAGACCCACCGTTCGCTCCGCCTCGAACAGCCGCTCGACCGCCCCTTCGGCGGTCAAGGCGGCACGCAGGCACTCTGCGAGGCTGATGGTAGTAATGCGTTTGCCGCGATGCTCCAGTCGCGTGCGCAGGAGGCTCAGTTCCTTGCGCACGGCAAACTCGTCCTCCGGCGGATAGCGGAAGATGGCGTACGGCATGTCGTGATACGCGCTGATCGACTTGCGCGGGTCGTTCATCGCCAGCAACGGTTCAAGTTTTTCCGTAAGTCGCTGAAGCCAGTCACTCATGCGACAAGCCTTTCCGTGTACTCGGCAACCGAACGGCACGGCAGTTCCAACTGCACAATGCTGCCGGCCGATTCGTAGTGTACTTTGCGAAACTGGTGCAGGCGAAGCAGTTCGTTTTCCACGTCGCCGCGGGACATCAGGTACATCCGCCAGTCCGGCGAGTCGAGCGTCTTGGCGGCGCTGCTTGTGTCATCCATGATGGCATGCAACAAGTAAAGCAGGCTTGGCTCCGGCAGGCTATAGGGCGAAAACCGGCGAACGGCGACTCCGGTCAGCAGACCAAAGTCGGCCGCGATCAACAGCAGTCCCTGGGCGACTCGCCGGGCTGTCGTTTCCGTCCACGATCCGGCGACGGCGGTTCCGCTCACGGTCAGTCGGCTCAAGTAGGGCAAGACATCGGCCGGACGCAACACAGGCACGTCTTCGCGGAAACGCGGGTAGAGCCAATGGATCAGGAAGTCGCGCAACAGGAACTCGCCCCGCGTGATATGCCAGAGCAGGATTGGCTTGAACACATCGAGCGTGCAGCCGGATTTCGCCAGCCGGACGAGTTGGCGATCGCGCCCGCCGGGGTCCAGTCGGCGGCGAATCGCGCGGATCACGTCGCGAAGCCAGTTGGAGCTGCCGGCGCCAACCGTGTTGTTCTGTCGCAGTGTGTCGAAGTTGTCCGAGGCCGACTTGTCCAGGTCCCAGTTCCGCAGAACCGCGTAGGTTTCCGGGATGAGCGCCCCCTTGATGATCGTGAAGGAGGAGACGGCATTGGCCTTCGCGGTCGTCGTCATGCCTTCCCAATCCTTGCATAGGGTATGGCCGGTTCTCCTGGCTCACCGCGGAAAAATCCCGCCGCCAGCAGCGAGACGGTGGCTCGGTCGATTGACTTAACGTCGGGAATGCGGACCGCCCGATTCTCCGCTTCGCGACGCAGCTTCCGGGTCAGCTGTACCTCGTCTGGCGTGATCACGCCCAAATCGCTCAAAACTGCGAGCAGGTCCGGCCCCTTGACCGACTGAAGCTGCTGGAAGAAGTCCGTCCACTGGTCCGCCGATTCGGTCCAGCCAGCCCAGCACGAATCGAACTCGTCCTCCAACTCAGCGGGCAGATTCCACAGCGTCACTGCCTCGGGCGGGTCAAACACCGCGCGGCAGCGGTCCGCGGCGACCGCGAAAACTACCCGAGCCTGGGCAAAGAAATGCGACCTGGGAAATCCACGTTTGACCGCCATTTCTCCCAGTTTTCCCAACACGCCTTTGGTATTCCACCAGCGGGCGACATCCATCTCGCCGAAGCGGGCCACGGCCAACCGCAGTTTCATCAGGTGCGTAAGTTCAAGGGGGGCATCCATTTGGGGCGATTACCGATTGATTTGACTTCAGCTCCAGCATTCCCAGGGTTTTATTCTCAGATGAGTTTATCCCATTCCGTAACAGTCACAACCACCCCCCCGCAGTACAGAATTAACGAAGCCGGTCAGCAGCAGGATTTTCGGCAACTCCTCCGGAATCGTGACGTCTGCCCCGTCACGACACCCGGGGTCGAGTAACCAATCCGGTAAAATGCACCATACCGTCCCCGTCGCGTGCCACCCCACACGCGGATCCTGGTGATTGTTTTCAGGCGAAGTGACGGAGCCAGCATGAAAGAAAAGAGGAAATTTTTCTGTGGTGCCGGGGCGGCGGATTTGTGGTCGAACGCAACTGACCGATAAAGAAAGACCACCCTTGCGGATGATCTTGTGTCGCTACGGACTCGGGGCTACGCGGGTCGCTTGCGGCGACGCCACGCTGCAATTAGCGTCATTTTGCCAAGGCCCAGGAACATGGCGAAGGTGCTGGGTTCGGGGACGGAGGCTGGGGGGCCAGCGATTGGCGTTAGCAGAACACACGTTCGCGTCCTGTTGGGGTCTATTCCGATCCCAGCGATGTATCCGAAATCATTGATGTTCGTGGCTGTCTTGATATGCCAGGACGGGTCCAGGAGGCTTCCGGTCGTGGGCTGCAGACCCGTGTCGCGTTGATCCATCATAGCGGTTTCAGATTGTTGTCGTAACACCCAGAATCGAATGATACCATAGCGAGATCCTTGCACCGGCATCGTCACCGTTGGCCTGCTGCAAAGCTCAAGGTTAATGTCAAATCCCATGAAACCCATTTGGTGCTAGTAGCGGTTTGGCGTGCGCGCAGGTACAACGGATTGTGGAGCCAGCCCCTTTTTCAGCAGCCCCTTTTTCAGCAGGCTCCCTGAAAACCAGGAGACCGATCTTCGATGAAACCATGGATGATCTACGGAGCCAGCGGTTACACGGGACGTTTGATCGCTCGCGCCGCTGCGGCGCGGGGACTGCGGCCCGTGCTAGCCGGGCGCAACGAGGCGAAGATCGAGCCGTTGGCTGCGGAACTCGGCTGCGATTCCCGTGTCTTCCCGCTGACGGCGGAAACCGCCGGGCACCTGGACGGCATGGCCGCCGTATTGCACTGTGCCGGGCCGTTCCGCGCGACCGCGGCGCCGATGATGGAAGCTTGCCTGGCGGTCGGCGTCCACTACCTGGACATCACTGGCGAGATTGACGTGATCGAATCGGCTGCGGAGCGGCACGACCGTGCCCTGGCCGCGGGGATCGCGTTGCTGCCGGCCGTTGGAATGGACGTGGTGCCCAGCGATTGTTTGGCGGCGCGTCTGGCCGCCGCGGTCCCGCACGCGATCAAGCTGGAGTTGGCGTTCGCCGGGATGCTGTCGGTCAGTCACGGGACGGCCGCAACGATCTGGGAAAACGCGGGCCGTGGCGGTCGGATTCGTCGCGACGGCAAAATCGTCCGCGTCGGGGTGGCGTGGAAAGTCCAAGAGATCCCCTTTCCCCGGGGACCGCAGTTGGCAATGACGATCCCTTGGGGCGATGTGGCGTCGGCGTATCACACCACAGGGATTCCCCACATCGAAGTCTACGCCGCGGTGCCGCCCGGACCGTTGAAGGTGCTGCGTGCGGTCCGCCGGTTTGCACCGCTGGCGGGATGGCCGCCCGTTCAAGCGGCGGGCCGCTGGTGGATCGAGCGGCGGGTCCGAGGGCCGGACACAGAAGAACTGAGCCGAGGGCGGACCGAGTTCTGGGGGCGCGTCACCGACGCCGCGGGCCGGACCGCCGAAGCCGCACTGGAGACGCCCAACGGTTATGCCTTGACCGTCGAAACGTCGTTGGCCATCTTGCAACAGGTCCTCAGCGGCCACATCCCCGCAGGCTTTTCTACGCCCGCGTCGGCCTTGGGCGGGGACTTTATCGAGACCATCCCCGGCGTCGTCTTTCGCCATGGCCTGCGGCGGTAACGATTTGCTTGCCGCATTTTGCGAGCTACAGTAGGATTGACCGTAGACGCTTTGCCCGGCTCCGAAGAGCCAGCGCTTGGAATTGTGGCTGCAGGCCGCGTAAGGAGTCCAGGATGTCGATCCGCCGCGGATTCACGCTCGTCGAACTGCTCGTCGTCATCGCGATTATCGCCATCCTGGTCGGGCTCCTGCTGCCGGCAGTGCAAACCGCTCGCGAGGCCGCTCGCCGGACCAGCTGCCAGAACAATCTCAAGCAGATCGGCTTGGCCCTGCATAGTTTCGAGAGCGTCCACAATGTCTTTCCCGCCTCGGGATGGACGCAACCCGGACCCGGCAATCCGACGGGCAGGTACGTCAGTTGGCGATCGCTGACGTTGCCGTACATCGAGCAGGAGAACCTGCAAAAACTGTACGACTTCGACCTGCACTGGTGGGAAGGGACGAACGCCGTAGTGGCCGCAGTGCCGGTGAAAACCTACCAGTGTCCGAGCGTGCCCACGCGTCCGGAGGTTCTGTCGGCGGTCGCCAAGCCACCGAGGCCGACGATGACGTTCACCAATCCGGTCGCGCCCACCGACTACGAGGCGATGATGGGAGTTCAGCCGGCGTCCATCAACCCGCATCTGAGCAGTCCGCTGTACAACAACGCCAACCGGTTCTCCGTCATGTACCGGAACTCGGCGATTCGGCTCGCCGATATCCTCGACGGCACGTCCACCACGATCGCGATTGTCGAGTGCGGTGGGCGTCCGTTGGTCTACCGGGTGCGGGTGGCCGAACCCGCCATCGGCGACGACCAGGGAATCGGCTGGGCGGACAGCGAGGGTCCGTTCAGCCTGGACGGCGCCAGCGGCGATGGTCTGCTCGAAGGATGTGGACCGGTCTTGGGCTGCACGGCCGCGATGAACAAGAAGAACGACAACGAGCCGTACAGCTTCCATCCGGGCGGCGGGAATTTTCTGTTCGCCGACGCCCACGTCCAGTTCCTGGACGAGTCGATCGACCTGGCGGTCATGGCCGCGATGTGTACCAAGAACGGCGGCGAAGTGGTCGGCGGAAACTGAATCGGTGTCGGCCGGATTGGCAATCCGGCTTGCGAAAAATCCGGTTTCACGTCTTACTGCAACAGATTATGCTAAGGGGAAGACTACACGCACGACCGGGAGGTACGACCATGCCATGTCGCTTCGATAACCCACCCCTTTGCTTGTTTGCTCTGCTCGTCAGCTTAACGGCTGCTGCACAGGCGGGCGCGGCGGAAACACAGACGGCAAGCGATTCCGCGGCGGGCCCACTGCCCGCAGCGACCACGGACCAAGCCGCCGGGCGTCCGGCCGCCGCGGTACTTCCCGCGCCGCTGGACAACGTCGTCTGCAACATTGCCGGGTTGGAGCAGAGCGGACACCTGGTCTTGACCGACGTGAAACTGGGCCGATCCGAGGACTTTGGCGACGAAGCCTTGATTTGGACGGTCAAAGTCCAGCAGCCGATCAGTTGCCGGCACGTCACGATCCTGCTCCGCCGCTTCAGCGATGTGCGGTTCTACTACAACGAAGAAGAGACGCAGAAGGAACTGTATTCGACGGATCTGCTCTACGCGTCGCGCGTGGCCGAGGGCGCCGTCCACGGGGAGATCCTCGGCCAGGACGAGGAATTCCAGATCTGGGTTCTGCTGAGCTTGCGGCATGTCGACATGCTGACCCGCCTGAAAGCCGATACCGTGGTGTTTCACAAACCGCAAACCGTCCGCGTGCGTCCGCTCAGCGCCACGCGCTGGAATGCCGCCGAATCCGCCCTCCCGAGGTGGTTTTCCAAGCGGCAGGAGCCGCACCGGATGCCCTAGCTCGGAGTTCACCCTTTCTCCGGTCCCGAGCTGGCCCAAATCCGGTCGGGAAAATCTGCGACGGGCTGGCCGCGGTACATCCGAGTGAACTCCCGCTGGACGGTGAACCTGCGAGATTCGGCCCACTGCATCGCCGCGATGTTGTCCGTCGGAATGTCTGCCAACACGGGGCCCGCGGGGCAACGGTGCAACACCTGATCCAGCAATGCCTCCCCGATCTGTGGAGCCAGGGCCACCGCCGGCCCGATCTGCGACGCGCGTCTGCCGGGTCGCCGCATCGCATAGCCGGCGATCCCGGCGTCCGAAAACGAGGCCGTGGCCGCCTCCGGCCGCTCGCCGTATAACGCACGGATCAGCCGGCCGCGCGGCGTGCCGGTCACCCGCTGGTCCAGTTCGCAGACTTCCTCCACGCGTTCCGCCGCCAACGGCACGAACCCAGGACCCGCGGCGGGTGGCGAAACGTCGGTCTGCACGCGCACCAACGAATACTCGGGCAAGAAGCCGAGGCGTTCGTAGACCGGCCGGCCCAACGGCGTGGCATCCAGTCGGGCTGTCTGCACGCCGCGCCGTGCAAGGTACTCCAACGCCCGCTCGACTAACTGCGACGCAATGCCGCGATGCCGGAACGACTCGTCCACCAGCACCATCGCGATCCATCCGATCGGTCCGAACACCAACGCGGCGGTAGTGGCGACCGGCACGTTCGCCCATTGGGCCACGAAACACCCGTCAGGCTCCAGACGCAGGAAACGCCGCCAATCGGCCTCGGTCTGGTTCCAACCCGCTTGTGCTGACAGCCGCAAGCCCAGCGGCAGATCATGCAAGGCCATCTGCCGAATGTGTATCATGTGTCGTTCCCCCGTGAGAGGAGCCCGCGGCGTCAGCGAGGATCGAGCCCGTTGCCGCCTCCGCTGGCTTGCCGCATCGCCTTGCTTACGTTTTGGGTTACGTTTTTTCTTCTTCCCGTCGCCTGAGGGCTGGACTCCAACTTGCCCCCCGTCCGGTTAAAGGCCACTGTATTATCTCGGGCGAAGCACTACAATCATAGTCCGTTGCCTCGAAACCGAACTCGTCCGTCCCGTGCCGTAAACAATGAATTCACTCTCCTCGCCGTCCGAACCAACGTCCACCGACGAACGCGAAATCGCCGTGGGTTTCGCTCGGGCGCTCGTCGTGCTCAAGCCGCGCAAGTCCACCCCGTTCTACGCTCGACATCCCTGGGTCTTCGATTCGGCGGTGGATCGGATCGAAGGCGAATGTACCGACGGCGACGTGGTCGACCTGGTCTCCGAGAAACGCAAGTTCATCGGTCGCGGGATCCTCAATCGCCGCAGTCGGCTGATGGTCCGCCTGTACACATGGAAGGCCAGCCAGGGGCTTGACGATGACTTCTGGCGTCAGCGGATTGAACGAGCGGTGATGCTTCGGTCGCAGCTGGGGTACGACCAACCGACGGACGCCGCACGGCTGGTGTACAGCGAAGCGGACGGACTCAGCGGCCTGGTGATCGATCGCTATGCGGGGCATCTGGTGGTGCAAGTCAACTCGCTGGCCGTCGCCCTTCGCGCGGACCGGCTGGTCGAGTTGCTGGCTGAACAGCTGGCGCCGGACAGCATTACGCTGCGTTGCGACGCGGGCATCGCCAAAGCCGAGGGCATCGTGTTGGGCAGCCGAACGCCGACGGCGTCCGGCGGCGCGTTCGCAGACTCCCTGCCGGACGATGCAGAAATGCAACCGGCTTCGAGCGAAGACCTCGAGTACGGCGAGGAACCGAGTGCCGGCCCGGAGCCTGGCCCTCTGGGTTCACCGCCGCTGGCCGAGGGGTTGCGTTGGGGCCGGCTGCCCAGCGGGCCGGTGTTTGTCGAAGAGCATGGATTGCGATACGGGGTGGACCTGCTGGCTGGACAGAAGACCGGTTTCTATCTCGATCAGCGCGAGAATCGCCGCGCAGCCGCCGTTTACATGCGCGGCCGCCAGGTGCTGGACCTGTTCTGTTACAGCGGCGGGTTCAGCCTGGCCGCGTCACGGCTGGGTGCGGCCCGCGAGGTGCTGGGCATCGACACCAGCGACCGGGCCGTCGCGTTGGCGCGGGCCAATGCCGCACTGAACAGCATCAGCAACGTGCATTTCGAACAAGGGGACGGCTTTCAAGTCCTGGACGAATTCCTGTCGGCGGAGCGGCGATTTGAGGCGATCGTTCTGGATCCCCCCAAGTTCACGCGTTCGCGGCAAGGCGTCGACGATGCGTTGCGGGCCTACCACCGACTGAACCGCGTCGCCGTGGATTTGCTCGAACCTGGCGGCATCCTGGTCACGTGCAGTTGCTCCGGCAGCGTCAGTCGCGAGGACTTTCTGCAGATGCTGGCCGTCGTGGCCCAGAAGTGCGGCCGCGATATTCAAGTGCTCGAACAACGTGGCGCGTCGCCCGACCATCCCGTCAGTGCGACGTGTCGGGAAAGCGAATACCTCAAGTGTTTCATCTGCCGGGTGGGTTGATCGCAGCCTGCCACCCATGGCGCACAGAAAGGACGAGACCCATGACAGGACAAGAGACGGGACGGGGCACGGGATTGGGGCAATACCCCACCACGCGGTTGCGGCGAAATCGCCGGGACGATTGGTCGCGTCGCCTGGTTTCGGAGAATCATCTCCGCGCAGACGATCTGATCTGGCCGCTGTTCGTGCATGAGGGCGAGGGCAATCGCGTGGGCATCGCCTCGATGCCGGGCGTCGAGCGGTTGTCGGTCGACCTGCTGGTCGAAGCCGTCGAGGAGGCGGTGGAACTGCAGATTCCGGCAGTCGCCATTTTTCCGGCCACGCCTCCGGAAAAAAAGACGCCGGAGGCCGAGGAGGCATTCAACCCGGAGAACCTCGTCTGCCGTTCGGCCCGCGCGCTGAAACGGGCATACGGCGACCGCATCGGCGTGATTTGCGATGTGGCGTTGGACCCCTATACCAGCCACGGTCACGACGGCTTGCTGCGGGACGGGTACGTGGTCAACGACGAGACGGTCGAGGCGTTATGCCGTCAGGCGGTCGTGCAAGCCGAAGCCGGCTGCGACGTGATTGCACCCTCGGACATGATGGACGGCCGCATCGGGCAGGTCCGTATCGCGTTGGACGCCGCCGGCTTTCAACGCGTGCGGATCATGTCGTATGCGGCCAAATACGCCTCGGCCTTCTATGGTCCCTTCCGCGACGCCGTCGGTTCGGCCTCGAGTTTGGGCAAAGGCGATAAACGCACCTATCAGATGGATCCGGCCAACAGCGACGAGGCTCTGCGCGAAGTCGCCTTGGATTTGGCCGAAGGCGCCGACATGGTGATGGTCAAGCCGGGGATGCCGTACTTGGATATCGTCCGCCGCGTCAAAGAGACGTTCCAGGTCCCGACGTACGCCTATCAAGTCAGCGGCGAGTACGCCATGCTGTGCGCTGCCGCAGCCAACGGCTGGCTGGACCGGCCCCGCGTGATGTTGGAGAGCCTGCTGGCTTTCAAACGCGCCGGCGCGGACGGAATTCTCACCTACTTTGCCGTGGAAACCGCCCGCTTGCTGCGGCAGATGAACTGATCAGCCGCTGGATCGTCAAGCGATGACGGTCGGATGACGCGTCCGCCACGATTCGTGGCGGGCCAGCGGGTCACATTTCTGGCAGGCGTGCTTCGTCGTCGAGTCGGTCCCGCGCGCGGCCCGCGTGACGGGCGGGGCGCTCAAGCGTGGACTCCCGCGAATCTGCCTACTCAGCAAATACCGTCTGCGCCAGCGTGACGGAGCCCAAATCGTTCGCGCCCGGCTTGATCTCGATTTCCAGCCGGCCCCGTTTCCACTCGGTCTTCTTGCCGTCTTGAGCCACTTCGCTCACGTAGCCCGCCTTTTCGTGCCAGAACTGAATCGACCACGTGCCCACCGGCAAGTTCCGGATCACCAGTTTGCCGTTATCGTCGCTGACGGCCATGTAGGGATTGTCGCGGATCAGCAGCCAGGCGGACATCCACGGGTGGATCGAGCAACTGACGCGGACGGGCAACCGTTCGGCCAGCAGGAAGCGGTGCTCCAGTTTGCCTTTGGCCGGGAGCGTGTAGTTGATCGGCGGATTCACCAGCGTGTCGATCTTACAGTTGTGGCCGATGTCGTCGCTGTTCGCCATGAGCAACGTCTGCGACGTCCGTAACACCAGCGCGTGCGGGTCGAACCGGCAGCAGTTGTTGTCCAGCATGACCTTGGCCGACGCCGTCTGGCTGTACGCCGGATGCGGCTTGGGCGCTTCATCGGTACGGGCCAAGTACAGGTATGCAAAGACGTTGGGGATGCCTCTGTTCTCTGCGTTGACCACCAACGCCTCGTCGATTACGTGGAACTTGCTGCAGAATTCGACATCGGTCGTGATCTTCAGCGGCGTTTCCTTCGGAATCTCGCCATCGTACACAAACGTCGCCGAAAGATCGCCCCAGGACTGGGCTTGTGCCCAGCCGGCAAACAGCGACGTCCAGAGAGCTGCGAACAGGATGAAAGCCAAACGTTGCATGGTTCTACACTCCTTTTTCTTGTGACCACTTGCAGGATTCGCACGAAACAGTCAATGGGCGAGTCTATCACGGCAAGGCCAAGCATGGTAGCCACGGGCATCCGTTCCCTGGCACCGACGGCGAGGACCAGGCCGTGCCGTTCGGCGAAGCGTGATGTCGGCGTTTGGACTCATCGCCCTTTGGACACAAAACAACGAAGATTGAGGACTTCATGCAAGTCGGGCGGGAATTTTGCCAAGTCCCGATCATGGATGGCTTCGCGGTAGTATGCCTCCAGAGCCTTGAGGACGTCCCGACGATCGACCATGCCCAGCAATTGTCCGTCTTGCACGACCGGCAAGTGCCGATGCTGATGGCTGACGAAGATCGATGCCAACGAGAAGAGGTCCGTTCCCGGCTCGACACAGATCGGATGACGCTTCATCATCGTGCGGACGGTTTGAACCGGACAGGGACCGCCGAAAAAGACCTCGTTGGCCAGGAACGCCAGGCAGTCGCCTTCCGAGATAAATCCGACCAGCATTTTTCGGCCGTCCGCCCCCTGTTCGATAACCGGCGCGTTGGTGAGATGGTGTCGGTCGAGGAACTCCATGACCTCGACCATCGACATCTCCGGCGTGACGGTCTGGATGTGCCGGATCATGATTTCTTGGACTTGGGGAGCGGTCTTCGCTTTCATGGTGAGTCTCCACAATCCGGGGAACGGTCGCGACTGTTGTCGCAAGCGGAACGGCCAGTGCATTCGCATTGTTTCGACGCCCCGCCACAGGTTCCGCGCAGCCGACGATTGCCGAGCAGCCCCACCGCCATGGCAGCAAAGGCGACAACGAACACGAGCAACGCGATCAAGAAAGTGTTCATGGGTGGTCCTTGCCAAGGGGCTTGCCTTTTCGCCCTGCAGTGTACCTCATCCCCGCCCCACAGGCCAGCGGGCGGGATATCAGCCGCCGAAATCGTCAAAGGCGATGTTGTCCGCTTCGACCCCCAAGTCGTCGAGCATCTTCAAAACGGCCTGATTCATCACGGGAGGGCCGCACACGTAGTACTCGCAGTCTTCCGGCGCCGGATGGTGCTTCAGGTAGTTGTCGTACAGCACCTGGTGAATGAATCCGGTCGGACCGTTCCACTGGTCTTCGGGCATCGGCTCCGAGAGCGCGACGTGGAAACCAAAGTTGGGATTCTCAGCGGCGATCTGGGCGAATTCTTCCTGGTAAAACATCTCGCGAAGACTGCGGGCCCCGTACCAGTATGAGACTTTGCGGTTCGTCCTGCGGCGTTTGAACAACTCGAAAACGTGCGATCGCAGGGGCGCCATCCCCGCCCCGCCGCCGATATAGATCATCTCGGCCTCGGTGTCCCGGATGAAGAACTCGCCGTACGGCCCCGAGATCGTGCAGCGGTCGCCGGGCCGGAGATGAAAGATGTACGAAGACACTTTTCCAGGCGGAAGATGGGACGCACGGGGCGGCGGCGTGGCGATGCGGACGTTGAGCATGATAATGCCCTTCTCGCCGGGATAATTGGCCATCGAGTACGCCCGATGCACCGTATTGGTGACTCGTGATTCGAGTTTCCAGAGATTGTACTTGTCCCATTCCGAGCGGTATTCTTCATCGATCTCAAAGTCCGCGAACCTGGCGTGATACGGCGGAACTTCGATCTGCACGTACCCTCCGGCCGTAAAGTGGACGTTCTCGCCCGCAGGCAATTCCAGCACCAACTCCTTGATGAACGTGGCCACATTGCGGTTCGAGCGGACCCGGCAGACCCATTTCTTCGTTTCGAAAACCTCGTCCGAAACGGCGATCTTCATGTCCTCCCGGACCGTGACCTGGCAAGACAGACGCGTCCCGTCAAGCGCCGCACGCCGGCTGATGTGATTCCGCTCCGTCGGCAGGATGTCGCCGCCGCCTTCGAGCACCTTGACCTTGCACTGCGCACACGTCCCGCCGCCGCCACATGCCGACGAAATGAAGATCCCGTTGTCGCCCAACACGCCCAGCAGCTTGTTGCCCGCCGGAACGACCAACTCCTTCTTGTCGTTGATGACGATGCGAACCTGGCCCGAAGCCACGAGCTGTGACTTGGCGATCAAGATCAGCACGACCAGCGCCAACACGATCGCCGTGAACATGGAGACGCCAAGCAGTATTTCCATCAGTCCGGTCATGAGGGGTCAGGGGTCAAGGGTTCGGGGGTCAGAGGTCGGAACTGGAATTTCAGATTTCAGATTTCAGATCTGAGATCTGAGATTTCAGATTTGAGATTTCAGATTTGAGATTTCAGATCTGAGATCTGAGATCTGAGATCTGAGCTACTCGGCCTGCCTCCCGCTGGAATTGGGAGTGGTGCGTCTTCATCCCCGCTCGTCCTTTCTACAGTTGAATTCCTGAGAACGCCATAAAGGCCAGCGCCATCAGGCCGACGGTGATAAACGTGATCCCCAGCCCGCGGAGGCCGGCGGGGATGTCGCTGTACTTGAGTTTCTCGCGGATTCCGGCCAAGGTCATAATCGCCAGCGCCCAGCCGACGCCCGAGCCAAAGCCGAAGACGACGCTCTCGCCGAAATTGTAGTCCCGCTCGACCATGAACAGCGTGCCGCCCAAAATCGCGCAGTTGACGGTAATCAACGGCAGGAAAATCCCCAGCGCCATGTGCAAGGCAGGCACGAAGCGGTCCAGTGTCATCTCCAGGATCTGCACCATCGCGGCAATCACGCCGATGTAGCTGATCAGTCCCAGGAAGGCCAGGTTGGTATCGCTCAAGCCAGCCCACGACAACGCGCCTTCCTTCAGCAGGTATTGGAAGATCAGGTTGTTGGCCGGCACGGTGATCGTCTGGATCACGATCACGGCAATCCCCAAGCCGATCGCGGTCTTGACGTTTTTCGAGACCGCCAAAAACGTACACATGCCGAGAAAAAAGGCCAGCGCCAGATTCTCGACGAACACCGCCTTGAGGAACAAACTCAGATAATGTTCCAGCATCTCAGTCGTGCTCCACTTGCTCGGGTTTCAGCGTCCGCAAGACCCAAATGAACATCCCGATCAGGAAAAACGCGCTGGGCGGCAACAGCATCAGCCCGTTGGGGAGATACCACCCGCCGGCATTCAGTGGCTTCAGGATGTACAGTCCAAACAGCGATCCGGAACCGAACAACTCTCGTAACGTCCCGACCAGGAGCAACACCAGGCTGTAGCCGATGCCGTTGCCGATGCCGTCCAGGAAGCTGAGCCACGGAGGATTCTTCATGGCAAAGCCTTCGGCGCGGCCCATCACAATACAGTTGGTGATGATCAAACCGACAAATACCGACAACTGCCGGCTGACTTCGAACAGATACGCTTGCAGAAACTGGTCGACCACGATCACCAACGAGGCGATGATCGTCATCTGCACAATGATGCGGATGCTGGACGGGATGTGATTGCGAATCAGACTGATCGAGGCGTTGGACAACGCGACCACGGCGGTCACCGCCACGCACATCACCAGCGTCGTCTCCAACTTGACGGTCACCGCCAGGGCCGAGCAGATGCCGAGCACTTGCAGGGCGATCGGATTGGCGTTCAGGATTGGATCGAACAGCACGTCTTTTGCCTTGGCTTCAGCCATTGCCGCCTCCTTCCGCCGCCAGCATCTCGGGTCGCTGGTAGGCGTTTTGCAGGAACGGGCGGAACCCGTGCTCGCCAAACCAGTACGCGATCATGTTCGTCACCCCATTGGCCGTGAGCGTCGCGCCCGAGAGCCCATCGACTTTATAAGCGGCCTGTGCGTCGTCGGACGCCACCTCGCCTTTCATCACCCGCAGTCGCACGTTCCACTGGTCGTCGTACACGCGTTTGTCCTCTCGCCACTTGTCTTGCCAGCGCGGATTATCGACTTCGCCGCCCAGTCCCGGCGTCTCGCTGTGTTCGTAGTAATTCAGGCCGCTGACGGTGATTTCCGTTGGCCCCTGGCCAATCGCTTGGGCATCCAACGCCACGAACCCCCACAGCGTGGACCACAGGCCATAACCGCGAATCGGCAGCACGATTTGGGTGGTATGTCCGTCATCGCCCTGGACCAGGTACGCCAGCGAAAGCCGCTCGCGCCGCCGAACTCGGGCCAGATCGTCTTCCGCGGCCACCGCATCACTCTGCTTGGGATCCCGCGCTGCACGACGCTGATCGAAGGCCGCCGGATCCCGGTCCGTCGCGTACTGGCCCGTTTCCAGATCGACAAGCCGTTCGATGATCCGCCGGTCATAGACCGTTTCGACCCCCGATCGCCGCGCTTCGTCCGCCAGTCCGGCGGCGGCCAGGATGTTCGCTTTGCGGGCTCGCTCCTTGTTCGCCCGCTGAGGTTCGCGCAGACTGACCGCAGCCCCGGAGACGAGGACCGAGCAGACCACGCACAGCAGCATGGCGACTTGGAATGTCTGAGCGACGGAATCACGCCTCATTGCGCGCCAGCCTTCTCTTGATGTTTGCCTGAATCACGAAATAGTCGATCAGCGGAGCCAATACATTGCCGAACAGGATCGCCAACATGACCCCTTCCGGAAAGGCCGGGTTGATGACCCGGATCAGGATGGTCAAGACGCCGATCAAGGCGCCGTAAAACCACTTGCCGGTGGAAGTCATCGACGCCGACACCGGGTCGGTGGCCATGAAGACCATCCCAAAAGCAAACCCGCCCGTCACCAGATGCCAGTGCGGCGGCATCAGGAACATGGCATTCGTGGAACTGCCGGTGAAATATAGCAGCGAGGCGAATCCCAGGGCGCCCAGGAACATCGAGACCATGATCCGCCAGGACCCGATTCCGGTGGCGGTCAGCACCAGGGCCCCCAGCAGGCAGGCCACGGCCGAGGTCTCGCCCATCGATCCTTGTATGGTCCCCAGAAATGCCTGCGACCAGGTGACGTGGATGGCCTCCATGCCTCGCTCGACGCCCGCGACCGCCAACGCTCCCAGCGGCGTGGCGCCGCTGAAGCCGTCGACGGCGGTCCATACCGAGTCGCCGGAGATTTGAGCGGGATAAGCAAAGTACAGGAAGGCCCGAGCCGTCAGAGCCGGATTCAAGAAGTTCCGGCCTGTGCCGCCGAACACCTCCTTGCCGATCACCACCCCGAAACTAATGCCCAAGGCCGCTTGCCACAAGGGAATCGTGGGGGGCAACACCAGAGGAAATAACATGCCGGTGACCAGAAAGCCTTCGTTGATCTCGTGCTTGCGGACGACGGAGAAGAGAAGCTCCCAAAGTCCGCCGACGATGTTGCAGACCAGAAAGATCGGGAGGAAGTACAATGCGCCGTGGACCAGGTTCGCCACCAGGCTGGCCGGATCGTAGCCGACGCCCAGCAGGCCCATCACGTCCCCGCGCCATCCGGCGGCTGCCGAGATGCCCATGGCTTGCATGGCCACGTTGGCTTGGTAGCCGGTGTTCCAAAACGCCATCCCAATGCAGGGAACCAGAGCCGCCACGACCGTGATCATCGTCCGCTTGAGATCGAGCCCGTCGCGGACGTGCGCCGTCCCCTGGGTGACCGTCCCCGGCGTGTACAGGAAGGTGTCGACCGCTTCGTACAGCGGGTACAACTTTTCCAGCTTCCCCCGCTTGTCGAACAAGGGGTGCAGGTTATCGAGGAAGCGTCGCAGCGGCTTCATGGGGGCAATGATTTCTGAGGTTGTTTCGCTTGGGATTCCATCATTTCCGAGCCGGGGAGCCGTTCCGCCGGATCAGCCTTCTTTTTCGATCTCCATCAAACTCTTCCGCAGCAGCGGACCGTAGTCGTACTTGCTGGGACACGCGTACACGCACAACGCGAGGTCTTCTTCGTCCAGTTCCAAGCAGCCTAGCAAGCGGGCCTGTTCCGTGTCGCCAGTGATCAGGGCCCGCAGCAGAAAAGTCGGCACGATGTCCAGCGGCATCACCCGTTCATACGCGCCGACGGGAACCATCGCCCGCGGACTGCCCTCCAACGACGTGGTAAACGCGAATTTCTTCCATCGTCCGAAAATCGACGAAACAACCTCAGAAATCATTGCCCCCATGAAGCCGCTGCGACG
>Ga0351918_1064_pt1 | contig 23418 bp, 12 predicted proteins | sample TotcelHT113001N5_FD_206844 | JGI IMG/M metagenome (GOLD analysis project Ga0351918, IMG submission 206844) | Enriched cells from coal bed in the Powder River Basin, Montana, United States - Total cells T11 rep1 HSBNCT.T11.300.1.N5 ... | reverse complement strand
TTGGGACGACCTGCCGCCGGGACCCCAGGCCGGACCGCAAGGCCCGCCGCCGCGCGGTCCCGAGGGACGCGAACGCAGCTTCGATCGCCCCGGCCCGGAAGATCGTCGCGGCCCGCCGCCGGGTGCACCGGGACGTGACATGGCAAGGCCGCGCGGACCCCAGGGCCCGCAAGACCGGCCAATGCCTCCGGGTCCGACGCCGCCTCTCGGCCCTGAACCGCCTCGTCGCGCCGTCGGGTCATGACGTCCGGTGGTACAGCATTGACGCGGTCGGCAAAGTCCGCGTCGGTCGGATCGAGCGGCAGACTGTGAATATGCAGCGGGGGCGGCAGGCAATCGGGCAGATTGCGAAGCGTGTGGACCACATCATCGCGGAATTCGTCGATGGCACCGATTCGCGTGTCGTTTGATGGAAATCTCGCAAACCGGTCACGTTCACGTCCCAGGACATGACGGACGGAGTCGTCGGGGAGGGAGACGCCGCTGTCTGCTTGACGCTGCGGATGATATAATCCGGGTACGAGCAGTGGGTAACTCGGCGGTTCCTTCCCGGCGGACGGGATAGGTGCAAGTGAATGCTGCGTTGATCAATTGTCGCGAAGAAGGAGAAGAGCATGATTCAGGCAGAAGTGCTTCCGGCACCCGAACTCGAACCATGCGTTGACGGGATGAGCAAGTGGGAACAAGAACGCTCCGCCTATTGGCGGTTGTTGCCCACGCTGGTGTCTCAGTACCGCGACCAATACGTTGCCATTCACGAGGGCCAAGTCGTCGCCAGCGGAACGAATCAAGTCGAATTAGCCCTGCGCGCGTACCGGCGGTTCGGGTACGTACCGATCTATGTGGGTCTCGTGTCGGACGAGCCGTGGCGAATGTTCCGGGTGCCCTCCCCGCGAGTCATTGGCGAGGCCCGTAAAGCATGATTCGATACAGCTACAACCAGCAGCTCACGCCTCCGGCACCGTTTGTGCATGTCACCGTCCGGCCGCCCGAGCGCGGAATCGCCGTCTCCGACTTGCCGGCCCTCTTGGACACGGCGGCTGACATCACGGTGATCCCTGCTCGGATCGCGGAAGAACTGCAACTGATCCCCTTGGACGAGGTGCCCATTGGCAAATTCGACGGTCGCGTCAGTTGGGTTTCCACGTTCCTGGTTCAGTTGGCGTTGAGGCAGGCCACGCCGAAAGTCATCCGGGTCGTCGCCAGTCGCGACGAGCCCTATGTTCTGCTGGGCCGCGATGTGCTGAACGACTACCGCGCGACATTAGATGGGCCGCTCTTACGTTTGGAAATTGAATGAAATCCGGTGGAAGGAGGGTCGAAATCGGCAGCCGAACGCGGGTAACACCGAAGGCGACCGTCAAACGTTGCTCTGGCAAGAGGCCGGTCTCAAGGCCGTTGACCGTGTACCAGAACCGGTCCTTTTTCGTTGTGTTTCACCTGGGCCAATACGTTTGTTGGGAACATGCGTCCGTCGAAATTCCCCACGCTCAAGGTAAGTCCCACGCAAGCCAGATCGCGATTGTCATCGTTTTGACGGCTCGCTACGATGGACTCCCGCGGACCTCGCGAATCCAATTCGCGACACACCGCAACTTGCTTGGGTCAGACCTGTGCGCGCAAGGGGGCGGCGGCGGTGACCCGCGGCATGACGCCGGCAGGGGGTTCTACAGGCCCATGAGAAAAATCGCCCTTCTGGACCGCAAGGTATTGCATCGGCCCGTCGGCAGAGCTAACTTACACAGGTGGAGGAGAACGGCGGATGTCCCAGAACCCTGATTGCACGACGGCTTCTCGACACTTTGAATTGTGAGACGGCTTTTTGGGACTGCAGCCATTGGAGTTACGTGCCATTGGCTCCCACGGCGGTGGCGGCGTGAGAAAGGAACGTTTTCGGGAACCGCCGTCGGGTACGACGCCCGAGCGATCGACGAGCTTGTCCGCCGTATCCGGGGGCACGATCTCGCTGGTCCCCGATGACAACAGGACGAAGGCGATCGCACATCTGTGATGCACGCCCAATCTGGACGCCCTGGGGCTGGCTGACGGACAACAGGCGGCTGGCTGGGCTCTTGGTGAATCGCGGTCAACACAAGACGTCCCAACCCTCCAACACATCCCCTGCAATATCCGTCAAAATCTCATCCAAGTCCGCGAGCGCGTCGTCGGGCTCATCCGTCGAGCGCGTCGGCCCCGCCGTCCCGAGACGCGAATTGCACATGAGACTCGTCGGCGGCACAGCTGACGTCGACCTGTTATCCGCCGCCGCGCTCGGGACCACCTGAAAGCCCGTGGGCGCCCACGCACTCGCGTTCTTGAGAGCTGTGTCCGATCGTTGAATGGGCAGGACGTCGGAGGAAGACAAGTCCGGAGGTTCCGGCGACACGGCGTCATCTGCAACCGCCTCCCTTACACCCGAGCCTGATGTCTGGTTGTTCAGATCGTTGATCACCAGCAGCACATCGGCGGGGGAAAGCCAGCCGTCGCCGGATACGTCCCAATACGGCGGCCACTGGTCGGACGGCTCGGATGCGGCGGACAGGTCGCGGCTGCCGGTCCGATTGAGTTCGTTGATCACGGTGATCACGTCCACGGGGGTCACCGTGCCATTGCCATCGACGTCGCAGGTGAAGATTGGGTTCTGCCACAGGGACACGCTGGACTGCGGCGCACCAACGTCCGCGATTCCGGCGTTCGTGTCGAACGCGTCGTCGCGAAGCTGCACGGCCGGAGTGTGTAATTCGGTTGGGGCGACCGAATTCACGGCATCGGTGCCGTCGCTTTCCGCGCCACCATACATGTGCAGGTGGTCCTTATCGATGTAGACGACCCGCTGTTGAACCACGTCCGAATCAGTGGTGTAGTAAACGGTGCATCTGTAATACGCATGGTGCAGTTGGGCCGGACCGCCGTTGCGGAAGATGCGGAGCGGGTCGATCGCGTCTGCCAGCAACTCGACGAAGATACGCACGTTGTGGGCGTTCTCGACGGGCGAAGTGACGTCGCCTTGGGGCGTCGCCGCGGCCAACGGGGGGGAACTGCTGACCTCCGTGAATGGGGCCGAGGATGCAATTGCTGACTTAGTGCCCGCGCCCTCTTTCGAGAACGGGAAGTCCGTCTCGGAGTCAAAGTACTCATCGCTCGGTGGGACAATGTTCGCGGCGCGCAAGACGAATAGCTGGGACGGCTCGTCCATGGCAACCGGTGGGGAGCCAGCGGCGATAGAGCCCAGCCAGTAATAGCCTTCCAGCGACCCGTACATCGTAAGATGTTGCTGGTCGTCCAGCGCGTACACCCTGCCATCGGAGTCGATTGTAAACGACTCGACGCCGGTTTGCAGCGTGGACCAGTCTTGGCTGGGCTTCAACCGGTTCAGCTCACGCTGCTCGTTGAGCGAGTAGACATCGCCGTTGCGCGCAACCTGAACGGATCGTACACCGACGCCAACAACCGTCCAGTGGCCCCGGGCGGTCAGCCGTTTGAGCTGGTGACGATTATTCAGGGCGTAGACCGTTCCGTCGGGGGCCATCGTGAAGGACTGCACGTCGCTGTCGAGGAGCGCCCAGTTGCTCCGGCCCGTCAGGCGTTTGAGTTGACCGCGGCTGTTCAACTCGACGATGGCTCCGTCAACCATCGCGAACGACTGCACACCCGTGTCCAGGACCGTCCACTTGTTCCGGCAGTCCAACCGTTTGAGCTGCTGGCGGCCGTTCAACTCGTAAAGCGTCCCATCCGGGGCCATCGCGAAGGACTGTACGCCGCTGTCGAGGGTTGACCAGCCGCTGGCCGCGGGCAGCAACCTCCGCAACTCGCCCGCAGCGCTGAGCGCATAGAGCGTCCCATCGGGGGCCATCGCAAACGACTGCACGCCGGTGTCGACCGTGGACCAGTCGGAGGAACCGGCGGGCAGCCTTTTCAGATCGTGGTCCGCCGTGAGGGCCCAGACCGTGTTGTCCGGGGCGACCGCGAAATGATAGACCCGGAAGAACGGTTCCCAGTTGCCACCGGGAACTAACCGCCAAAGCGGGAGCGGCAGCGGCGGCTGACCTCCTCCGTGCCATCCGTTGAAGTCCCCGCCCAGCTTGTAGAGCGTGCCGTCAGGGCCCGTGGTCAGTGAGACGATTTTGCCATTACTGCCGATGTCCGGCGCTGCGGCACTGGACCACGCTTCCGCTTCGCCCTGCCGGGCCGACTGGCTCGGAGCATCGCTGGCGACGGCTTCGCCCGGGACGTATCGGTGCAGGTGGTTCCTGCTGAGATAGATAGCATGCAGCGCGTCTTGCCGGAAATCCGTGGAGTAGTAGACAGTGACTTTGTAATGGACCACGTGCAACTGCCCCAGTCCGACACCGGGGAAAAACCGCGCGGCACGACTATAATCAACAATCTTCTCTTGAACGATCCGCACGTTCCGAATGGCGGCGCCTGCGAGGCCTGTTGCCCGCAGGATTTCAGCATCCGTCGGAGTGGCGGCGGCGCTTGGCTCGGCCTCCACGAAGGGGTCGAGCAGGGGGGCGGTGAGCGAGGCGTAAGCGGCGGAATTGCCTGGCGCCGGAAGGTTGCTGCTATAGTACACGGTTCCATTTCCATCCAGCGCGAACCACGGCACCTCCTGGGCGCGCAACCCGCCCCAGTAACCCGGGTGAGCTTGGTACAGCTCTCGGCGGTCAGTAAGCCAGAAGCAGTGGCCGCTGGGGGCAATCTTGTATTCCCGCACGCCGTAATCGAGAACAGTCCAGGCGGACCCGGGCAGTTGCCGCCACAACTCGCCCTGCGCGGTAAGTGCGTACCGCACACCGTCCTGTCGCGAAACGATCTTTGTGCCGGCTGGCGGCGTCTGTCCCCAAGGGGGCAGGCCCGGGGTGGTGGCAACGTAGTTCGTTTCGGCCAGCCCCGGGTGCGATAAGAATTGCAGGCGGGCGCGGTCTGAAACGGCGGAATCGGTTAACGCCAGCACCCCTAGGTGATTGAATAGTTGCGGCCCTTGGCCGCTGACATTCCCAGCGACCGTAGAACCAGTCAACGCCAGCGAGTCGCGCTCGTTATAGATGGCGCCGCCCTGTTGAGCCACGTTGCTGGTGAGGGTGCTCCCGTTGACGGTCACCGGGCCGTCATTGAACAGCCCGCCTCCCGCCCGCGCCGCAGAATTCGCCGAGACGGACGTGCCGGTGAGATTGAGATTCAAGCTGGGAGGGTTGTTAGCAAGTAAGGGAACAACGACAGCATTGAAGATCCCTCCCCCAAGTATAGCGCGGTTCCCGGTCACGCTGGAATTGACCAATTCCGCAGACGTGCCCACATTAAACAGCCCGCCGCCTCGTACAGCGGTATTGGCGGAGATGACGCTAGTTTGGATTGAAAGAATTGTGCCGTCATCACCACCTCCTCCAACCTGAACGTCGGCGCTCACAGAGGCACCGTTGCCAGCCCCATTGTAGGCACCTCCCCCATTGACCGCCGAGTTCCTCGTGACCGTCGAGTTGACGAGGGATAACCAGCCAAAATTGGCAAAGCCTCCTCCGTCGTGGGCGGTGTTCCCAACGACTAGACAGTGTTGGAGAGTAGCAGCGGCCCCAACAAAGAAGGCGCCCCCTCTATCCTTGGCCTTGTTGCCCACGAGACGGCAGTCAGTAAGAACGACGCCAGCCCCATTAGGTGACAATAGGTAGGTGTCGCCGCCGCTGTGGAATCCCCCGCCGTCGAGAGCCTGGTTGCTCGCCAGCGTGGTGCGGGTCAAGGTCGCGCTGCGGTAATTGAGCAACGCCCCGCCCCATCGCGCCCGGTTGCGGGCAAGTACGCTGTCGGTAATCGTTAGCGTCCCTTCGTTGTAAATCGCCCCGCCGTCCACCGCGGCGAAACTATCGGAGATGGTTGCATGTTCGATGTCGGCTGTGCCGAACGACTGGATGTAGATCGTTCCCCCGTCCCCATCACTTGCCCACCGCGACAGATCCACATTCCGCAAGGTCAGACTCGCGTTGTTTTGCACCAGGAACGCCCGGAGATCGTAAGCACTGCCGGAACCCGCCAAGGTTATGCCACGGCGTCCCGTCGGACCGGCAATGGTGACGGAGGTGCTGATCACGAACGCCGAATTCCCCTCGGACGTATCACCGACTCGGGATACTTTGAGCGTGGCTGGACCGAAGCGGGTGAGGCGAGGGGCGAACGTAATGGTCGTGGGGCTCGCGGCCACGGTGACCGTGGCCGTGGCCTCGTTGGTCAGCACGCCTTGGTTGTCCCGCGCCGCGTAGCGAAAGGTCTCCGTGTACGCATCGGCATTGGCCAGGCGGATCGCCTCACGGAGCGACAAGTGGCCCGGCAAGTAGTTGCCGTCGTCCACGTCGGCCGGATTGTCGACGACCAGCGTGGCCGAGACGCCCGTCGCCGGTGTGTAGACGATCACGGGGCCGTTGTCCGTCTGCTGGACAACCGCGGTTCCGCGGGTGGAAGCAGAGGTGATCACGAGCGAAGCGGGATCGAGGACCAGGTCCGGGTCGTATGCGCCGGCCAGTACGTCAATGGCGACCGGCGTGTTCTCCTGAGTCGCGGCAACGGATTCGGAGAGGATGGGCGGTTGGTCCTCGGCGGGCAGCACGTCCACTTGGACCGCGGTTCCGCGGGAGACGGCGCCCTCGTCGTCCCGCACCGTGTAGAAGAAGAAATCCGTGCCCACGTAACCGGGGGCGGGCGTGTAGAGGATTTCGGTTGAGCCGAGGGCCGTCGGTTGAACCACCGCCGTGCCGTGGATCGGCTTCGCGAAAACGATGAGGGTGGCCGCGTCGACTTTCCCTTCGGGGTCCACATCATTCGCCAAGACGTCGATGGCCACCGGCGTTTCTTGGCTGGTGGAGGCGTAGTCGTCGCTCGCGACCGGATCGCGGTTCAAGACGGTTACCGTGACCGTGGCCGGGTTGGAGACTTGACCGTCGGTGTTCTGGACCGTGTAGGTGAACTGGTCGGTGCCCTTGAAGCCGGCTTCGGGCGTGTACGCGACGAGCGGCTGGCCGAGCACTGCCAGGAGGGTGTCAAGGCCGGGGGTCGCCGTGTTGTCGATCCAGGCGACAAACGGCGTGCCGGCCACCGGGTTCGGGACGTTGAAAAAATCCACCTCGCCCGGCGCGAGGCTGCCGGGGAACTGAAAATCGTGCACCGCGGGATCGAAGTTGGAAATGTCACTCGCCCCGAACTGGACGAACAGCGTGTAGTTGCCCGATTGGTCGTGAGCGCCCGTGAACTGCCAGTCGCCCGCGCCGCTGACGGCGAATGAGCGTTGGCCATCGGCGGCCACGACGCCGGCCAGCGTGCAGCCGAGTCCATCGCCGACGGGACTGCCGTCATCGGCGACGTCCAAGATCGTCTGCTGCACAACAGCCATGCCGTGAGCCGGACCGGAAACCAGCGCGAGCGAGCCAGGTGCGAACGTGCCCCCGTTGGCCGAATCGTTGGCCAGGACATCGACGGTCACAGGGGCATCCGAATCGGTAGACGCGATATCGTCCACCGCCAAAGGAGGCAGAGGGGCGAGCAGTTGACGCTGCTCGAGATGTTCCAGAAAGAGACGCCGTTTCCGGTTCCGGAGGCATTTCACTGCGAGTGGTGTTTTCCGGCGTTTCCGCCATGGCCCGATGAACATGGTTCCACTCCTCGAAGCAAGGGACGCATTGGGGTGCCACCTGGTGCGTGGCGGACCTGGCTCTGCAAGCGTCGGGGCGGAGGTAGGGCGGCGGACTGGACAGTGGCCACCTACGATCGCGAAACTCGCGTCGGCCAACTTCCCCGAACGAGCTAATACTAGCACGCTTCGAAAGCGCAAACAATCTGCCGCCGCGCTGGAGAATGTATTTCTTCCCAAAAACTCGTCGCACCTGAGACGTCCCAACAAACCACCGGTTCTGGCACTCGACCACTGGACATCTGGCCGGGGCCTCGGAGCACGCCGACACCGCCGAGTCGCCCCCGCTGTGTCGAGAACTGACCGAACGTCGGGCTGGTAGATCGGCACCCGCGGCCCCAGATGACAAGCGGTTGATAAGCATATCCGGTTTTGAAGAATCCTCATCGTGCTCGACGAAACGACCCATTTGGGAACGGGCATGGGGCTGAACCTGCTGGCGCCTGGATCCATGGAAAACGCTCGTTCCCGGCTGGCGTAGGTCGCCTCCAGCGACGCCTCGAAGTGCGTCCGGCTTGCGCGCTCAGGTCACATCCACGAATGGCACTAGTTTAAGCCTCAGCCCCATTGTGCTAGCGGTCCATTCTCCGGCTAATCGCGTGCTAGCGGTGGCCGCCGATTCGGTCCCGCCGTCTTAATCTAGTGCCATTCGTCACATCCACCTGAGCACTTTCGGTCGGGAGCAGCACCAACCAGTCGCGCCAACAATCTGACGACAACTCGGCAGGGCCTACACGTGAGCGCAAGCCTTCTGTGCGTCTGTGTGCGCCGCGAGGTGCGATACCGATGTTCCGTAGACACGCCGAACGCGACCGTCCCAAAAACTGTTCGTTTTGTGGTCTACGAAGCCGGGAACGCCACGCCTCGGCAAATCCGCAGACAATCCAGTCCCAAAAAGCCGTCTCACATTTCAAAATCTCAAAAAGTCGTGAGCGGGCCAGATTCTGGGACAGCGTTGTTATCTACCGGCTGTTTATATCCGATTATTCGGCGAATGCAAGCTTTCTGCTCTCGCTACTCACCCCAAAGAGGGTAAATCCGAGGAATTACAGAAAATGGGTCGGCGATTCATTTCGAGCTCAGGATCGACCCGGGGCAGCAATTGCCCTTCAGGCGGGCCGAAAGAGGGGCGTTGATCGGTGAGTTTTTTCAGACTCGCAATCGCTCGGGGCAGGGCGAGTTGCCGTTTTCGTCGTCTCATTCGGCCCTCAGTTCGGCGCCGCAACAGTTGGTGCGGGATTCGTGCTGTACTCCTTCCGCCATCCGGTCACCTGTAAAGTGCCTGCGGACAACGCGCCGGATGACCTCCGCCCGTTCCGGGTCGAATGCCTCGGCCCGCGGCGGCAGCGTCTGGAGCGAGAGCGGATGCCGGAACCGCCCGGATCTCCACGCGGCAGTGCAGCGAATCGTCCGGCCGCACCGCCCGCAGCAGACCGCTGACCGGATCGGCGAACGTGTGATTCGATAAATCAGAACACGCGCGGCACCACAGGGCCCGCACGAGCGGCCGATGCCTCCGGGTCTGCCTCGCGGGCCGGGACGCGCAATGGGTTGGGACGATCTAACCTGGATGTACATCAGTAACGATCACTGTGATGTTATCCGTTCCGCCAGCCTCGTTGGCGGCCTGTATCAGCCGTACACATGTGATTTCAGGAGGACCGGCGTGCCGCATTATTGAACTCAATTGTTGATCTCCGACTAGGGTCGTTAATCCGTCGCTACACAGCAGCAAACGATCGCCGGGATGGATTTCCAGCAACCGAGTCTCCGGTAGTGGTTCACCTTCCATGCCGACGAAATGTGTTAGTCTCCCACGAGCCGGATGCGTGGCAGTTTCCTCTGCCGAAATCTCGCCCGCGTCGCTCAGCAACTGGACGATCGTGTGATCCTTGGTCAACCGTTGGAGCGTCCCATCTCGAAGAAAATAGGCCCGACTGTCGCCCATGTGGGCGATCAGGGCGTATGTGTTGCGGATCAGCACCAATACGACTGTGGACCCCATGCCGTCCAGGCCCGGCTCGCCGCGGCTTTCGCTACGGAGGCGGTTACTGAATTCGGACAGAGTTGATTTAAGTCTCGCGGCAGCCTCCGAAGATGCAAGGTCCGTTATATCCTTGATTCGCTTTCGGACGAAACCTGGCAAGGTGTCCACAACGATGTCTGCAGCCAGCCCGCCCCCGATGTTCCCGCCGATCCCATCAGCAACGACGTACAGTCCCTGCTGTGGGTCGGCAAGCCAGCGGTCCTCATTGTTTCGGCGCACGCGGCCGATGTCACTCAGCCCTGCGTGAGTGATTCTAAGTGTCACAGGGCACCCATTAAGGCACGCTTGAAGTCCGCGGCGGTCTTGAAATGAAGTTCCTTCCGGTCATCCAGCGCCAAGTCGATCAGCTCGGCCAGCTTTCGTGGAATCGACGCATCGCGCTGCCGGATCGGGACGGGCGAGGTTTCCAGGACCGTCTGCCAGACGTCTTTGCCCCTGGGGAAATCGCGAGGGCGGAGGCCGGTTAGCATGTTATACAGGCTGGCGGCCATGGCCCACACGTCCACGTCCGGCTTGGCATACTTGAAATTGATCACCTGTTGCCGAGGCATAAAGACGGGCGTTCCGGAGGCGGTTCCGCTGCGTGTCTGACCGCTGAGGCCGGCTGCGTCGAACGCCTTTGAAAGGCCGTAGTCAGCCACCTTTGCCACGCAACTGCTGCCGGTCCCTTTGAGAAAAATGTTGTGCGGCTTCAGGTCGCGATGCACCAGTCCGCGGCCGGGCACAATCCGGCCGTCGGCCAGTTTGACTTCCGGGATCTCGGCGTGGTGAGCGTAGATGAGCCCCTCGAGCGCCTGCAGGACGATCGGGGCCGCCTCGGCGAGCGGCAGCTTTCCGCCGCGCGCTTCCATCAGCTTGTCGACGCTGCCGCCCTCACAGAATTCCAGCGTGCAGAAAAACGTGCCGCGCGAACAGCCGGAATCGTGCAGGTTGACGACGTTTGGGTGTTTTAGCGCCCGCGTGTTCCGCATCTCGCGCAGAAACAGGGCTTTCGCGCGCTCGTCGGCCGCAACTTCGGGCAACATCACTTTCAATGCCACTTGCTCCCGGCTTCTGTCATGCCGCGCTAGATACACCGCGCCAAAGCCACCCCGCCCCAATTCCCGGATGATGCTGTAGCCTTCGATACTCAGCAAGTCCTTGTCGCCCGACTTGGCCGCCTCCAGCATGACCTTGAGAATCTCCAGCGGATCGGACTTGCACGAGCCACAGACATAGTCGCCGTGCCGATGCTCGCCGATTTCGCCCGCCACATCCTTGCCGCACTTAGCGCACCGCGGTAGTTTTCTACTAGGCACGCGGGCGATTTCCATTTTCGCCCGGCCGCGACAGGCCGCACAGCGAAAAACGCCGGGCACGAGTTTCGCCGCAACAAGCTGTTCGTCGGGAATCTCCGCCGAGCACTGGTCGCACACCGTGGGCACGTAGATCGAGACGCGAAACACCGTCTCGCGGATGCGGATTTCGTCCCCGTCCTTTAAATCATGCTCAGGCAGATTCAGTTGCGCCCCTTCTTCCTTGCTCTGGTGCTTTTCCCGCCGGCCGATCAAGTGCCCATTGACGAACGTCCCGTTCAAGCTGCCGAAGTCGCGGATGCGAATGTCCGGCGGGTTGATATCGAATAGACAATGATGCCGCGACACCGTGGGTGGGTTTTCCTTTGGCACTAGCCGCGGGTAACAATCTTGCGACCGACCGACGATACACGTCGTGCGCTCGTCGAAGACGAACTCTTGGCCAGCGTTTTCGCTCTGCGTGACCGTTAGCGTGATTCTGGCAGGCATCGACTTGGTTTCTCGCATGAAGAGTGAATTCGCTACCTAGGACAATCCAAGGGATCACGGCTTCTGCCGCGCGGCGTCCGCCTCGGCCTTCGTCGCCGCCCGCCAGATTCGCACCGTGTTGTTCTCGCCGCCGGGCCCCTTGCTTACTGGCTACCCGCCGTCGTGGTCCGCGCCGCCATGTCGAACGCCCGGTTCAGCGGGGCGGTGTCCCACACGTGGACCCCGGTGTGGTCCCCGGTCACGAGCCGGCCGCCGTCCGGGCTGAACACCCCCGACTCGGTCCCCGGCAGCGACAGGACCGGGTCGCCCGTCCGGCTGTCCCACACCCGCGCGCCGTCCGCGGCCGTCGTCACCACCCGTAGCCCGTCGGGACTGAATGCGACGGACTGGATGGTGCCGGCGTGCCCGACCAATGCTGCGACCTCCTTTCCAGTGCCGACGTCGTAGATGCAGGCGCCGCCCGGCGCGGTCAGAGCCACCCGCCGGCCGTCGCGGCTGAACGCGGCGCGCGCCCAGCGGTCCCGATCGCCGTCCAGCATGACCAGTTCGGCCCAGGTTGTCGCGTCGTGGACGCGGGCCGAACCGTCCAGCCAGATCGTCAACGCGCGACTCCCGTCCAGGCTGAACTCGATCTTCGCGACGATTTCCGGTGCCCCCGGCAGCGACTGCGGGTTATTCTGCGGGCGACGGTCCAGGATGACCGTAACTGCCCCGGTCGCCGGATCCCATAACTTCACTCGATGGTCTGCGCCGCCGAACACGACCACCCGCTTCCCGTCCGGCGTGAGCTGGACTTTCGAATCGTTAACCCCGGTCAGGTTGTGGGGCGCCAGGGTTCCGCCGTCCCAGACCTGCACCTCCCCGTCGCGCGTAGCGAGCGCCAGCCGAGTGCCGTCGTGGCTGAACGCCGCCGAACCGGCCTCATACGGCCCCTTCACCTTGAAAGTCAGCACCTCGGCCCCGGTCGTCGTGTCCCACACCTTCCAGACCGAACGGACGGTGTCCGGCCACAGAACCCGGGTGCCGTCCGGGCTGCACACGAGCGACTGCGTGCCGTCCGCGCTGGACACGATCGCCGGCTGAACGCTGGCGTTCACATTCTGGTGGAGGATCACATCCCCGGTGCGGGTGTCCCAGACCGCGACTGCGCCCGTGCCCCAACTCATCAGGCGGGAGCCATCCCGATTGAAATGGACGGCCGTCCCCATCAAGCCGTGCGTGTCGTACTTGCCGACCGGCCACGTGCCCAGCGCCAACCCTTCCATCCGAGCCGCGACGTCCCACACGCGGACGGTCCCATCACGGGCGGCCGTTACCAGTCGGGCACCGTCCGGGCTGAACCGGATCGAGAGGACTTTGTCGGTGTGTCCCCGGAATACGTTTAGGACCGCGCCGGTCTTGGCGTCCCACACCCGGACCGTTTTGTCCCAACTGCCGGTCGCGACGCGGGTACCGTCCGGGCTGAAGGCCACTCCCCAGACAGTATCGGTGTGCCCGTCCAGCTTGGCGATTACGGCCCCGGTCGTCGCGTCGCTCACCCACGCCAGTTTGCCGCTGGTGGTCAGCACCCGAGTGCCGTCCGGGCTGAACGGGTCCGCAGCCGGACGGAGGCCCGCCGCCTTGACGGAGACCAGCTGGGTCCCGGTCTCGGCGTCCCAGACCGTGGGCTCGCCGTACGAAGTGGTCAGGATGCGAGTCCCGTCCGGGCTGTACGCGGCATCGTGCAGCCCGTCCGGGCGAGTGTCCTTGAGGGCGAACAATTCTCTCCCCGTCACTGCGTCCCAAACCCGGCCCTCATTCTCCCCGGACCCGGTGGTTACCAACCGGGCACCGTCCGGGCTGAACGCGAACGATCCGATGGCCTCGCGGTGGCCGGTGAAGGCGCTCACCTCAACCCCGGTCTTGGCGTCCCACACCCGGGCGACCTTGTCACTGACCCCGGCCGCCACGAGTCGGGAGCCGTCCGGGCTGAACGCGGCCCGATAGAACCACTCCTGCGGTCCGGCCAGGGTGGCGACCACGGCCCCGGTCGTCAGATCCCGAACTTCGGCCGTCTTCCCGGCCGTCGCGACGACCCGGGTGCCGTCCAGGCTGACCGCGTTAACCCGGCCGGCATCGACCTTCGGCCCGGGGAGGGCGGCTCCGGTCCGGGCATCCCAGACCTGAGCGCCGGTTTCCCAGGCGTAGAGGATGCGGGCACCGTCGCCTAAGAACCTCGCCTCCCCGGTGCCGCCGCCGCCCGCCAGGGTGAGTTGGTCGGCGTGGCAGAGGCGGTGGACGAACCGCCACTCCCACCCGCGGAGATCCTTGTCGCAGGTGTCGAGCATCTGGCGGGCGCGGACCAGGTTGTTCCCCTGCCACTCCCGATGGGCCAGTTCCACCGTCCGGGCGTACTGCATTCGGTCCACCCGAGCTTTCAGACGCTCGACGTTCTGCCTCTGTTCATCCGCGTCCCGCCGGGCGGCCTCGGCCGCCTTCGTCGCGTCCTCGGCCACCGTCGTCGCGTCTCGGGCCTTGTCCCGCTCCGTCTCGACCTCGACCTTGGCGGCGGCCACCTTCTCGCGCTCGGTCTCAGCGTCGTCCCGCGCCGCCGCCGCCCGGAACCACAGGCCGGCGACCACCAGCGTCACGAACGTCAGCACCCCCGCGACGACCGTCAGCACCCCCGCAGCCGCTACGGCCGGCTTGCGGCGGACCCACCCGGCGGCCAGTTCTACCAGACCCTGCGGTCTGGCGGCGATCGGCTCCCCGTCCGCCCACCGCCGCAGGTCGTCGGCGAGTGCCTGGCAACTCGCATAGCGGCGACTGGGTTCCTTCGTCATGGCCTTCAGGCGGATCGTTTCCAGGTCCTTGGGAATCCGTGGATTCAAACTGAGCGAAGGCGGCGGCTCCTGGTTGATGACCAGCGCGATAACCAGCGCCGGCGGGCCGCTGAAGGGCCGCTCGCCACAGAGCAACTCGTACAGCAACACGCCTAGACTGTACTGGTCACTGGCGGGACCCACTTGGTCGCTCTGGCCACGCGCTTGCTCCGGCGACATGTAGGCCGGTGTGCCCAATACGGTGCCATCATGGGTCAGTTTGTCTTCCGCTGCGCGGATGCGGGCCAAACCAAAGTCCATCAGCATCGGTTCGCCTTTGTCGTCGAGCATGATGTTGGCTGGCTTGACATCCCGATGCACAATCCCTTGTTTGTGCGCGTAATCCAGCGCAGCGGCAAGTTGCATTACCAGCGAGGCCGCGCGGCGGAAGTCGGGGCGTTCGTGTTCAATCGCGTGTTGCAACGTTTGGCCTGCGATATAGGCCGACGCGATAAAGAAATGCTCGCCATCGAAGCCGGCATCGAAAATGGGCACGATGTTGGGGTGGCGAAGCTGTGCGGCCGCCTTCGGCTCGCGCATGTAACGGGCCTTATCCTGCTCACTTTCCAGCGCGCCCGGATGCGGCACCTTCAGTGCTACCTCACGCTCCAGCAAGGGGTCGTACGCTCGATACACCGCGCCGAAGGCCCCGGCGCCCAGTTTAGAGCGGATCTCAAACCGCCCCAATTTCGGCGGAAGTTTGCTGCCTGTTGAGCCATCGCCCACTCGCCCAGTTTCCCGCGCCGCTGGTGGGGAAGGTGTGCGAACCTCCGTCGATTCCAGGGGAAAGGTCTGTCCACAATGCTTGCAGCGTGCCGACCGGCCCAGCCTTTCTTCGGCAATCCGATACGCCGTTTCGCAATTCGGACACTTGACTTCAACCGTCATCACTGAGTTCCTAGACAAAGGTGCGGCTTACAATACCTGATTAGGCAAGGATGCGCTTTTGATACGATTGAGAGGGACTATTTCTTTTTCGCTTGCCTCTCCAGGACGAGTAGCATGGCGAAATGTTCATTTTGGATACTCAGGTTTTTCGGTCGCGTCTTCCCCAAGGCAGAGGTTTAGAGTGTTACCTTCTAAGCTATAGACGCCGTACAAGTTCTCTTGATCCTTCGTGTCGACAAGGTCAATTTCTTTGGCTCGCTTAGCAGCGTTAAGGTGATATCCTCCGCTGTTGTGCAGACTCTCGACGTCAATCCTGATCCTGCCACCGGTAAAAGTCATAGTAGCATTGTTTTCGGGTTTCCTCAGTGGCATGCCCGTCGCCACGAATGATGCGGGCTTCCAACTACCCTGGAGTCTCTGCCTATCTTCAAAGGAGACGGGATCTTTGACCTGCAGTTCTGCTCCTTCAATCTCGTCCTGAATTGCTTCGAATGCCACGCTCGTCTTAACAGAAACTGCTACGGCTCTGTGTTTCCTCAAATCCTCTAAAATAGGGATAGTCTCCTTGGCGGCGAGTCCAATTCGCCCCAATGCTTCAAGTGCTCGTCCACAAATCAGCAGATCCTTCTTGCTCGTGGAATTTTGGTTCTCTTGGATTACTCTTAGTAGTGCAAAGGTAGCGGACCCTTCTAGTCCAAGCTTTCTTACTTCATTGGTCTCAGCCCAAGTGTTCGGTAAAGACCCCTCAGCAAGTAATATCTCCAAGAACTGTCCGCTCGCTATCGCTTTTTCATACTGCTCCGCATCTGAGTCTTTCACAGCCCGCACTTGGGCGAGAAGCGTCTTTACGGCTGCGTGTTCCTTTTGCATCAAGAACCAGATGCCTCCGAGTGTCGCCGCTGTCAACAGAAGTGCCGCCATCCCCGGGGCAATCCAAAGCCGCGCCGTGGAGGCAGGTGCCTTCGCGGGCGGCCTGGGGGGGGGGCGGCGAGTGGAGTGGACTCGGCGTGTGGCAATTGGTTGCCGGTGCGCAGGTCGTGGCCGCAATGCAGGCAGATGACCGCGTTGGGCTGTAAGGCTTTCCGGCACGTCCGACAGGCTCGCTGGTGGGAAGGGGATGCCTTCTCCTGGTCAAACGCGGGCGCAGGTGTCGGGACGGAGAGAACTCGGCCACAGGCCGTGCACTTGCCCCGCTTTCCAGCAAGTTCCTCCTTGACATTGAATTGCTTCCCGCACGTGCAGTTAACGACAATTGCCATCAGAGGTTTCCTAATAAACCGATGTCGCCGCTCAGGTTAGACGTTGATGTTAATGGGCAAAGACTCCAGGCCGCCTTTTCATCTCCCGATTACGGTACGTCAGTAATAGCGTCCATCAGGACCGAAAGACCCATTTGAATTTCGGAAATCGTACCGTTCGCCCCGTCGCAGGAGTAAGTCGACCAAATACCTAGTGTTTCCCAATCGCCTTCTGAACCTGGTCTTTGTCCTCCGGCCGACAAAGGTAGTAGTCTCCCGCGATAAATTGGCCGTTGAAATCCGTGCCGTATATATGGACAACGACGAGCGCAAGCGGTTTGGCCTCCGGGTCGTTGGGAAGCACTTCGATTTGGCAAAGCACATCAAACGGCTGATCCAACCCTCCGATCACCGAGCCGGACAAGTTGTTCTTGATGGCAACCATCGGCCATCCCGGCCTCGTGCCAGCGTACAGCTTTTTCCAGGGCGGAATGTTCCAGGGCGGAACGAATTTCCCGCGGCCGTCCTTTACCAAGTGATCGACGTTCGTAGACAACACTTTGATCGTGCAAGGCGATTGATTGGTGACGCCGATCGCTAGGCGATGTCCTTGCTGATCGTTGAGAAAAGAAATGAGCAAGTGCTGTTGCCACGTTTTCTGCCAGTCCCGATCCAGCGGCTCAGCGGGGAGCGTGAGGAGTTTTTTTTCCAACTCAGCGGCTTCCTCTTTCTTGGGTTTCCGCTTCTGGGCGAGTGCCGGTCCGGCACCGTGGATCAAAACCACGGCCCCGAGAGCGAGCCACAAGGCAGGGATAACAGTCGGCTTTTTGTGCATGTCTCACTCTCCTTTTGGCTTGGTTGAATGAGCAAGCCTTGAACGACTTCATTTTGCCTGACCAGCGGCCAAGAATACCCGTGACACTTTGAGAGCCGGGAATCCTTTTAATTGGGTTGAGGCTTCACACTTGGCCCAACCCATGCCCCCTAGTTCTTCGCAAAGGAATACGCTTCGTTTCCACTCCATTTTGCCTTGCTCACCATTCGCTTCAATGCGTTTGCATTTGTATTCCTTTCCGCCCACCATGACGATTTCCTCACTTTCCTTGAGCTCGCGGGGCTTGGCCCACCCAGCCGGTGCAGATTTCGAGTTAGCCACGAGCAATCGGTGACAAACGTCTACGGACGCTTTCGCACTTTGAATGAACTCGATGTCGCCTTCGATCTTCTGGTCGATCGATGTCGTTTGAGATCCCGTGGCATCATCAACGGAGGTTACCGTAAGCTTGACCGTACAGCGAGTCTTGTAGTTCATGGTTTCAACGGTTTCTTCGTACTGGACCCAGTCTCCGACCTTGGCTTTGCGGTTCGCGCCAGCTTCGGCTGAAACGCCGCTTGGGCGGACGTTCTTCGCCATTTCAAACCGAGCCCCCAGCGTTTGGGCGGGGATCACAAATAAGAACGCCTCCGTGTAGATCTTGCCGGGGGCTAGCTCCCAGTCAACGAGAGTATTCTTGGGATCATTAGCGTCAAGCCTTCCCTTGATTTTGAGGAAGGTGTTGCCGTCGCCATCGGACCTGTTTGTCCCAATGCCGATTTCGCCGGATGCGATGACGTTATTCCCAAAGCCCAGGAACGTCGCGTCCACCGGCTTACCGTCCTTGTCCACCATCCCGAACGACGACGAGGAGAACGTTTCCCACTCTTGGCCGGCGTTGTGAACGCAGAGTTTAACCACCAGCAGCGTGTCATGAGCAGCCTTGGCGGTAATACTGGCATTTCCTCGATAGTCGCTGTACTCGTAGGACTTCTGGGTCTTGACGGATTCTACCTGGAAGGTGAGCCGTCCGGCGGCCAGTGGCTCCGGCCCCTTGGCAGCCTGGCCGATCGGGGCGGGCGGCGTGTTAGTCGGCTTGGGCGATTCCGGATGCTCTGGTCTATTGAGGTCCGAGAGGGCATACTCGGCCGCCGATCTCACCGCTATATTTTTGTGATTCTGAAGCTCGGCTAAGAGTAGGGCGGCCTCCCTCGCAGAAGACGAAAACTGGCCCAAGGCTTTAATGGATTGCGCACAACTGAGTAGTTCGGCCTTGTCGGTTGAACTCTTCGTTTCCTGTATTAACTTGATGAGCGCGGAAACGGCCGGCTTTTCCAGGCCCAGGTTGATCGCTTCTTGAACTTCGGCGCAGGTAGAACCGGGCGGGCCCTGATTGGCGTGATAAAGAAGCAAATTAATTGGCGTTGGATCGCGGAGCAACGTCTCATACCGGGTTAAATCCTCAGGTGAAATGGCGGTCACCTTCGCGAGGAGTTTTCTGAGGGCTTGTGGGGCATTGGTTGAATCAGATGTGACGTTGGAATCCGGGTCCTCGCTTTTCCCAATAGAAACATCAGCCTTGAGAGGGGGCGATTCCAGAACGCCTCCCCCGTAACCAAGGCGCCGTCCGGCCTCGTCGCCCATCGTTTCCATTTCGGCATGCTCCTTTCGTTTGGCCTCATCTGCCTTCTCACGCGTCCCTCGCTTGGTATCTTCGGTGGCGAGAAAGGCTGTTGCGTCCTCGCGAAGCTGACCTTCGAGCTTGCGGATTTGACTGACTCGCACCCGGCTGTGAAAATCAAGCTTTGCGATGGGGACGGTGACATCTTCGCCGGTGGCCTTGCGTAACGTGACGGTATTCTCAGTTGAGTGGATGTAACTCGCTTTGGTGCGGTGTTCTCGGTTACTGTCCCACCATGTCACGGTCTTCATCAGGGACTGCCATTGTTCAACTTCCTTCAAATGGCGTTCCTCGCGAGACCGCATTAAGATCGTAAGTGCTTCGTCGAGGGACAAATCCGATGCGGCAACGCACAGCGTAGAGATGGCGATCAGAATGAGGGATACGGCGAGCGACTTCGTGTGTGGGATCGGCATGGTCTGGTTTCCGAAACAAAAGGACTAACGCTGTAATTCTCGGGCCGGATTTGCTTGGCCAGAAGGTGCATTGTATCGCTCGGCAGGGGCTGCAACGTCGGAATCGCCAAAATTGGTGGGAATCGCCAAAATTCATGTCGCGGCCCCCCCAGCCGACATCTGCACCGCCTTGTCGTCGTCGTTTTTCTGAGAATCCTATCAAAACAGCGATTTATCGGGGCGGCGGAAGTCCGATTAGCGCGAGTCGCTCACATCCACCGACTCTGCAACGAGTGGGACGACTGTTGGCCTAGTCCACATCCGCATGGCATGGCCGTACCCCTCGGTCTGGTTTCCTTCAGTTCATCGCAAATGCGCCAGCAATCAAGCACGCCTGCGCGCTCAGGTCACATCCACCTTAGCACTTTCGGTCGGGAGCAGCGCCGACTAGTCGCGCCATCAATCTGACGACAACTCGACAGATAAATCCGAGGAGCATGTTCAGGATCAGCGTCGTCTTGCCCGCGATGTACAGATGCCGACGGCGATCTTCCAGGCTCAGACGTCCAGAACTCAATTTTCGCGGTCGATCGTCATCGCCACCAGGAAACGGTGTCCCCGCGAAAATTGAATTCTGGACGTCTGAGCCCTGACCCCATAATAGGTTTCGGCGGGCCAAAGGCCGCGTCAGCGTACCAGCCGCTAGTCATCCCGAAACTGCACACGGCCCACTGCGACCGTCCCCTCCTCCGTCGCCGGGCCGATCACGGCCGGCGGCTCCAACTCCGTGAACTCGCGCCCCAGAACTCGGCCGCGTCGGACGCTTGCCTGCAACTGAAGTTCCATTGACGGCGGGCAAGAAGTTGAGAGTGACGACGCGACGGAGGCGACGATCGGGCTGGCATTATCGCGCCAAAGACGAGCGGAACGACTTGGACGAGTTGCTGATCGGCTGGTGACAGGCGTCGGTGACTAACCAGAGACTGCGTTGCGACACTGCCCGCCAGCGTAGCGTCTGTGGCCATACATCTTCTGAGAATTCCATCAAACCGGCGATTTCTCGGATCAGTGGCGGTCCCTGCGCGCTCAGGTCACATCCACCCGAGTAACTTCGATCGGGAGCAGCCGACCCCTCGCGTCGTCATTTTGACGGCAACACGCATGGGCCTACTCGCGGTTGCCCGTGCGTGAGTGCGCGCGTGGGCTCGACGCAGCGACATTCCGTGGACGCGCCGAACGCGGTCGCTGGTCCCTGCAGTTCCATTCCTGGCACTTTCCTCGGCTGATTCCCCGCGCTCGCGATTCACCGACACATCGGTCCCAGAAAGCCGTCGTACGACTCAACGTGGCGGGATGTCCGTGGGCGCCTGCATGGGCAGGCGATCGTCGTCGCCCTCGAACCGGGCCGCCTAGTCGATCACGGGATCGCTGAGGTTGCCCGACTGTTACAACTCGGTGAACTTGGCCAGTCGCTCATCGACCTGCTTGTCGAGCGCGGCGGCCTGCTTGATTCCGTCGAGCTTGGCGCCCAGATCGGCACCAACTTTGAAATCGGACGACACGTTGTGGCCCACGAACAGCAAGGGAAAACCAGGGCCAAGTACGGCAAGGAGGTGCTCAAGCGGCTGGCCGAGAAGCTGACGGCGGAGTTCGGCCGCGGCTTCTCCAAAAGCAACCTGGAGTACATGCGCCGGTTCTTTCTCGCTTATCAGGAGCGGATGCCGATTGCCCAATCAGAGACTGGGCAATCATTGACCATCGTGCGGAATGAGGCCGAAATTGCCCAGTCGCAAACTGGGCAATTGGCCGCTAAGACCTCCCAGGCGCGGCCCTTCCGCTTGAGTTGGACGCATTATGTCTTTCTGCTGGGTATCAAGAATCCGGACGAGCGCAGTTTCTACGAAATCGAATCCGCCGACCAGAACTGGAACCTGCGCGAACTGCGGCGCCAGTTCGACAGCGGCCTGTACGAACGTCTGGCCCTGAGCCGCGACAAGGAGGGAGTTCGGCGCCTGGCGCGGGAAGGGCAGATCGTCAGCCAGCCGCAGGACCTGCTCAAGGAGCCGCTGGTCCTGGAATTCCTCGGCCTGTCCGAACAGGCCCGCTATACCGAATCCGATCTGGAAGGGGCCATCATCAGCCAGATCGAGCGATTCCTGCTGGAACTGGGCAAAGGCTTCCTGTTCGAGGCCCGGCAGAAGCGGTTCACCTTTGACGGCGAGCATTTCTTCGTCGACCTCGTGTTCTACAACCGCTTGTTGCGGTGCTACGTGCTGATCGACCTCAAGCTCGGCAAGCTGCCCCACCAGGACCTCGGCCAGATGCAGATGTACGTCAACTTCTTTGACCGAGCCGTCAAGACCGAGGACGAAAACGACACCGTGGGCATCATCTTGTGCAAGAAGAAGAACGGGGCCTTGGTCGAAATCACGCTGCCCAAAGATGCCAACATCCACGCGCGGGAGTACCAGCTGTATCTGCCCAGCAAAGAGGAACTCCAACGCAAGCTGCTTGAATGGGCGCAGGAGGCGGGCGGTGAGTAACGGGAATGGCGGTCAGCGGGTACGAGAGGATGACGCTCAGCGCGGTGGTGAGCAGCACGCGGGCCAGCCGCTTTTCGCTCACCGCTGAGGTATCAGAACGTGTCCGGCTTGCGAGCACAGGTCACATCGACCTGAGCACTTTCGGTCGCGCCAACAATCTGACGACAGCTCGGCAGGTAAATCCGAGGAGCATGTTCAGGATCAGCGTCGTCTTGCCCACGCTCGTCTTGCCGGCGATGTACAGATGCCGACGGCGATCTTCCAGGCTCAGACGTCCAGAATTCAATTTTCGCGGTCGATCGTCATCGCCACCAGGAAACGGTGTCCCCGCGAAAATTGAATTCTGGACGTCTGAGCCCTGACCCCATAATAGGTTTCGGCGGGCCAAAGGCCGCGTCAGCGTACCAGCCGCTAGTCATCCCGAAACTGCACACGGCCCACTGCGACCGTCCCCTCCTCCGTCGCCGGGCCGATCACGGCCGGCGGCTCCAACTCCGTGAACTCGCGCCCCAGAACTCGGCCGCGTCGGACGCTTGCCTGCAACTGAAGTTCCATTGACGGCGGGCAAGAAGTTGAGAGTGACGACGCGACGGAGGCGACGATCGGGCTGGCATTAGGATTCAGGAAGTGGCCGATGGGACGTTTCCGATGCGTCATGCGGAGTTACGAATGTGACAAAGGCGGCGCGTGCCGTGGCGATCCACAACGCGGTGGGCCGGGCCAGTGGTCGAGTGCCAAAACCGGTCGTTGTTCGGCGTCTGTCACCTCGTCCATACGTTTGTTGGGAACATGCGCCGTTCGAAATACTACACCTTAAGAGTTAATCCCACGCAAGCCAGATCGCGATTGTCATCGTTTTGACGGCTTGCTGCGATGAACTCCCGCGGCCCTTGCGAATCCAATTCGCGACACACCGCAACGTGCCTGGGTCTGTCCTGACCGGTGCGCGCAAGGACTCACTTTGCACAGCACAAAAACAGCTGCATTGGGGTATGTTGCCGAGTCGTTCTCGGCCCAACCATTCGACCACGCGCGCCATCAGGAGGCCCGATTTCCCCGTCTACGGTTTGTTCCGAACCATCATCTGCGGTACAATTCCCGGGAAAGGAGCTACGAGATGTCACGGCGAGATACGAGCCACGAGACCGTTCGACGATCGCTTGAACGGGACGGATGGACGATCACGCATGATCCGTATCCGATTCGAGTTGGTGACCTTCCGATGGGAATTGACTTGGGGCGGAGAAACTGATTGCTGCCGATCGACACGATCGGAAAATCGCGGTTGAGATCAAGTCCTTTGTCAAGACGTCTGATCTTTCCACCTTTCACACAGCACTCGGGCAGTATCTGAACTACCAATTTGCCTTGGATGAAGCGGAGCCGGAGCGATCGTTGTATCTGGCTGTCCCCGCCGAAACCTGGGAATCGTTCTTTGCCCGACCGGCAATCCGGCAGGTTTGTGTCAGATATGGTGTCAGAATCGAATGGC
>Ga0351918_1117_pt1 | contig 26117 bp, 28 predicted proteins | sample TotcelHT113001N5_FD_206844 | JGI IMG/M metagenome (GOLD analysis project Ga0351918, IMG submission 206844) | Enriched cells from coal bed in the Powder River Basin, Montana, United States - Total cells T11 rep1 HSBNCT.T11.300.1.N5 ... | reverse complement strand
GTGCCAGCTGGTCGTGGGCGAAAAGCTGGCGGATCATCCCGCGGCGGAAACGCTGTTGTTCAACGCCCTGGACTACAGCGCCGGCTATCGCTTGGAATTTCTGCCGGCCGCCGCCGCGGTCGAACCGCCGCTGGCCAAAGTGCTGGATTCGATCAACCTGCAGTACGCCACGGCGGACGATCCGTCGCAGGCGTTGGCCCAGAGCAAGATCGCCGTCGTCTCGGCTTCGGCGGCCAATCTGAAGTCGCTGGCCGCCGATACCGGCAAGCTGCAGGCGTTCTACGACGGCGGAGGCTGGCTGATATTGCACGACGTGACGCCGGACGGCCTGGCGGACTTTAACCGAATCGTCGGCTTCGAGCATATCATGCGGCCCTTCCGCCGCGAGCGGGTGACATTCGCCGTGCCGCGCAGCGGTCTGCTGGCCGGCGTATCGCTCAGCGACGTCGCCCTGTACTCGTCCGAAAAGATCTTCGCGTGGCAAGCCGGACACTACGTCGCCTCGGACACGTTCCGCTATGTCGTGGACGGCGACGAGGTGGCCCCGTTCGGCACGTGGGACAGTGACGCCTGGTACAACTTTGTCAACGGCATGGTCAGCGCCGACGGCTGGAAGTACATCCAGAACCATCCGGCCGAGAACAGGACCTATGGGCTGACGTTGCCCAAGCCGCAGGAACTGGTCGGCTGGACGTGGGACGGCAATATCTTCTACAACCCCACGCACCAGGTCGAACTGGTCTTCGACGGCGACGAGGCGGGCAAGTTAAGTTTCGCCGTGCCGCCCGACGGCGAGCCGGCGACGTTCGACATCGACCCGCCGCGATCGGCCAAGCAGATCACGGTCCGTCACGCTCAATTTGACGATATTCCAGCCAAACGCCAGAACGGCGTGCAGATCATCGGTTGCGACAATCTGGCGTTCTATGCCCAGCGCCCGGCAGATTTTCGCGAGCGGGTCCGGCCGCTGCTGAATGTCGGTGGCCTGGTCGAGTACCCGCGCGGCCCGGGCGGGATCGTGCTGGTCAACCTGCTGTTCCAAGAGCCCGAGGAAGTGCCCGCCAACGCAAGCAAAAAGCGGAGCGTCCTGGCGTCGATCCTGCGGAACCTTGGCGCCCCGTTCGGCGGCAGCAAGACGGTGGTCGCCGGCGCGCCCTTGACATACTCGCCGATCGACTTGTCGAAACACGCCAACCAATACCGCACGGAACGCGGCTGGTTCGGCGATGCCCGCTGGACGCTGAAGGATCTACCCGTGGGCGCGCAGAAACTGGCCGGCGTCAGCTACGACATCTACGATTTCCCAACGTCGCCGGTGCCCACCTGCATCATGCTCGCCGGGCCGAAAGTCCCGGGCCAGTTACCCGCACAAGTCACCGGCATCCCGGTGAACCGCCGGGCCGACGCGCTGTTCTTTCTGCATACGGCGCGCATCGACCGCCGCCGCAACGAGAAGGAAAAAAAGGACGGCCAACAGCACGAGATCGTCCGTTATGTGATCCGCTACGCGGACGGCCGGGACGAAGTTTTGCCGATCTACAGCGAGTTGGACATTGATGATTATCGAGTCAAGCAGCCCCAGGCATTGCCCGGCGCTCAACTAGCCTGGACGCGGCCCTACGAAGGAACCGAATTCCATGCGGCGGTCTACGCCAAACAGTGGACCAACCCGCGGCCGGAAGTCGAAATCCGTTCGCTGGACATCGTGTCCGGAGACAGCGACCGCGGCACCGCCGCCCTGCTGGCCGTCACGGCGGCGAGTGTGCCGTAAAAACGGCATGCCGTTCCGCCGCGAGGCCGGTACAGATCGAACGTCCGAGGCGCGCGTCACTGATCCCAGTCCCTTGGCTGGGCAAGGGAATTTGTTCCCTACGCAACCTGGGCGGAGGCCACTGCTCGCAGGTACACAATGCCCGACCGATGGTCGCACGCATCTCTTGGCCGATCTATCTTGTAACCGAGGGCATTCTCTGAATACAATAGGACGATCAAGGAACTCGCGGAAAACGTGCTGAGGTAAAACAAGCTATGAATGTCACGCTCACACCAGACCTGGAGCAGGCCCTTGTGCAGAGGGCCCGCCAGCACGGCATTACACCCGAAGCGGCGGTCCTCGACGCGGTCCGAAAAAAAGCTGGGGCCGGAACCCACCGAATCGGCGACGATCCTCAAGCCGCGTGATGAATGGGAAAAGCGGCTTCGGCGGGTCGGTACGCCTTGCGGTGTATCGTTGAGCGCGAGGCCCTGAGCAGCGAAGGGCTTTGCGACTGATGCGACGGCTCAGCGATACGGGGGAATACTTTACTTTTTCGTAAGCATCCGAGTGGTAGAAAAGTAGAATGTCCCAATACTGTTCGGCACAGCGGTTGGTAGTGGCACGCATCCTCGACGCTTGCCGTCGAGTCATTGAGGAAAACGGGGCCACGACGGCAACTCTCAGAGAGCACCGTTTGATCCTCGCCGCTCGCCGGCGAGTGCGTCAGGCTAATTGGCGGTATCACGATGTCAGCCATCTATCCTGAACCTCCCGCCGGCAAGCGTCGGGGATCACGGTCGTCGAGGTGGACGCTTGTTCGTGGCCACGTAACCTGAACCACTCGCCGGCGAGCGGCGAAGATGCCTGCCCAAGAAGCGTGCCGAACAGTATTGAGATGTCCCCCTTTTCCAGGTCCTTTTCCAGGTCCCCGAAACATACAACTCCGCGTTAAGTCCCCCCTCGGGCATTTAGCGCGGAGTTGTAAAGTTACGCTCGGGAAGATTTCCTTCGCAGCAAAAAACTAAGGCTCGATGGACGCGATCCGCAGATCCATGGTGCCGATCCGCACGCGCTGTCGGCGAAGCGACTCAAATTGATTTCCGGTCACGTCGTCAAAAGGCAATACTTGCATCGCTACGAAGTCGGCGAGGATGTCCTGAAACATCTGATAAGCCGAGACGGCGCCCGTGATGGTCCGCGCGCGATTGAGATAAGCGTTCCGCCCGATGACTTGCTCGTGAAAGCTCACAATCGACACGTAGAAGGCGGTCGCCGGAAACCGGGAAATTCGATCCAGCCGTCGCTGGCACTCGGGCTGAACTCGATCTTGGAGGATGCCCAAATGGTCCGTGTCCAGAAGAAACACCGGCGGGGCCCCCATTCATTGTCCAGGGGCCGATCCGCTTCACGGAATTCGCGGCCCAGGCGGAGGACTTCGCGGAAGTCAGGATACCGAGTCATCGAACCGACAACCCGGTCCAGCCAATTCCACGGCTCTGCACCTAGCTGAAGCTGGTCCTTGATCTGCGCAACCTCCGCCTCCAGGGTTGCCAAGCGTTCTTCAGTACTGGGCGATTGCGACATATTGAGCCTCGTGTTCACCGCCTTTCGGTTTCACGTTTCAAAAGCCAATTATTCGCCCAGACTGCGGCCCGGTCAAGATCCAAGCCACTCGCTGCCTGAAGTGCCATGCATGCGCTAGCCACCGCGCCGGTGGCCACTGCCTCAACAATTTAGTGCTGCGGATAGATGGCGTTTGCCCGGCTGTTTTCTGCCCCATCATGACGGTGCATCCGGCGAAGGGGCTGGAGTTCGATTTCGTGTTCATGGGACTGCGTCATTGGGGCGGAAAACTCTCCGGCAACCACTTCGGCAGGTCCGCCACCTGCCTGCGTGCGGCGTCCGAGGTTGGCACGCCCCAGGCTTGGAAGAAGGGCCCCAGATCCTTGCCCACGCGGCGCGAGAATCGCACCAGCCACTGATCTCGCTTCTCGTCGTCGTTCTTGGGCAGCTCGGCCTGGGCCAGTTTGCCGTATTCCTCGAAGACGTCTTGGAAGGCTTCCCAGCCAAAAGCCTGCTGCAGCTGGATGTACATGCACAGGGCCAGGAAAGGATCTTCTTTCCACTCTTGGAAGCTGGCGCCCCGCTCGAAGTACGGCTTGATCTTCCGATCGCGATCCGCCGCGAGGAGCAGATTGGGTCCGTTTTGCCGCGTTCCCATATCGTCCCGCCCGCATACCCGGTCGTGAACGTACATGGTGAACAGGTTGACGGTCACTTCGACCGCACCGTCGAACGTCCACGCCGGTGCCTGGTGATTGTGGCCGATTTCGTGGAAGAATCCCCAGGTGGATTCTCCCTTGGCAATCATGGCTGCATCGACGAGCGTCTTCTCGACGTCCAGGTGCGCCATGATCGGATAACCGGAATGCATATAGCCGGCGCTGATCTGCTGGTCGAGGACAAACCGTTCCGGCCGGGCGCGGTCTCGCGGGATCCGCGCCAGATCGGCGCAGGCATCCAGGACTTGATCCCAGACACGCAGCAGCTCGTCCGGGTCGTCCAACTCGCGGACCACTCGCGAGGGAACGGTGAGAATGATCTTCTTGGTGGCCAGTTCCGCCCAGGGGCCGGGCCGTTGACGGATGTCGGCGATCCACTCGTCGTGCTGGGTCTCGCCGAGCACGAACCGAGGTGCCGCGACGGCCCCCGCGATGCCCACTTCGATCTGCTCCAGACGACAGCCGCTGGGAACCTCGATGTAGACCAGACCGCCCATGCCGTTGGCGCCCTCGGTGGTTGCTGCTTGAAGAGGCCACGTTCGGCAGACGTCGGGCATACGCTTCCATTCTTTGTGTCCCCAGAGGATATCGGAGTGGCAACCGATGCGCAATTGCAAACCTCGATCGACGGCTTGCGGCGGCAAGGTTACCACGACCGGCTTGCCCGCAACGGCATACACTCCCGTGCTGTGCCAACCGGGGATTCGCGTGTCGATGATCCGCTTCACGTCCACGGCCTTGGCCGAACTCGGAACCTCGCCGGGAAAGACATTCGCGGCCGGATGGGCCGCGATCTCAGGGGCCGGCTTGGTCTTCATCTCATGGACGTCCAACGCCACAAAGACGCCCGACAGCCCGTCCTCGGCACGGACCGGCGTTTGCGGCGAAGGCACGGCCGAACGGCCGGCCGTGGCGCGGAGCGCGCGAAGTCTTCCGATCAGCACGGTGTCGTCCGCCGGCAGTACCGACAACGCTTGTTTGATGCTATGCACACCGTCCGCCTGATGCTTGCGGCGAAGGCCCGTCTGGTCACGTTCCTGCTGCGTCAGCGCTTCCAGTGCCACGCTTGCGTTCAGATACGACGAGGGGCTGGCCTCCAGTTGGAATCCCTGAGGACTGTTTCGATGGGCGTATCCTGCGGTCCACAACAGACCTGCCGGATAGAGTAGCAGGTTGCCCGGATGATCGCTGACCAGGCTCCTGCCAGGATTCAGCTGTGCCCACCCCCAGCCACAGTCCGCAGCGATCAGTCCGCCACCGGCTGTAATAAAAGCCTGCGCAGCAGCCCGAGCTTGCGGCGTGGCGAATGCTCGGGTATGGGTCACCAACACGTCGACGTCATCCAGCCCTTGCCACCATGCAGAACCCGCCAGAGGAATCGCGGTGATATTTTCGCCCGCCAGCCACTTCGCCAAGCGGTCGTTGTTCCAGACGCCTACGCAAAGTTCGCGTTTGTCCGCGCGGCTGGCCCAATCCAGGGCATTCAGGAAAAAGCGGCCCGTGTCGGCGACGGCCAAGGTCTCGACGTTGAGCAGATATCCGTCGTGAGCAAGAGCCACCACGCGGCCCGATCCCCAGGTCGCGCAGGCGACCACTACGTCATTCGCCTGCTTGCCGCCCGTCACCAGGGCACTCGATCGAGGCCCGAACACGCTCAGCGATCCAGGCACTCCCGGCGCCGCAATCTCGCGGACGGGACCAGCCCTGCCAGCCGAAAACGCCTGGAACACCGCGTCGGGCTCCGCAGCCTTCTCCTGACACGCCGCGTCGGACGCGAACCCAAAAACAATACTCGCCAGCACAATCAGCGCCGGCGCCAAGGAACGACGAAATGAAATCATCATGCTTTCCGTTACAAGGACCAATGGTCAAGGGGCTGGTTTAGCAAGGATTTGGGGAGGCGATTCAGCGAGCGGCGCGAGCGCTCTCGCGGCGAGCCGCCGCGCTGGAGCCGCCCGCGGACTGGTTCCGCATGAAAGGATTCTATCCGACAGGCGACCAGAGGGAAATCGCCTCAACGCCCGGCACACCCCACCTCTGGACTTACCCCATACACCAATGGGTGCTATCGCCGAGTTCCTTGCATCGTGGGCGTGCTGGCAAATCCACGTGGGGGCCAGGTCGCCTTGGCGTCGGCCTCGGCACGGTCACCGACGTAGACGGTGTTATGACGCCGCCCGACGAATCCGTTGCAGAAGTTGTTACGCTTGCGCCGTGGTCATCGCGGCAGCGCGTGTTCCCGCGAAGGCTTGACAACCTCCGTTGGCCTGATAGGATTTCGATGTTTCGTCAAGTGACGATTTGCACCGTTGAGGTGCGTCCGAATGCTGAAGATACTCTTTCGCCTGACCCCAAGAGCAAGGAGAATCGAATGAACAATCCTGTCATTCAAGCCGTACGGTCCACGTATGCGTCGGTTGCCCAAAGCGGACTATCTGGAGATCATGCGGGCGTTCAGGGCGTCGCCGAAGCGTTCGGATACAGCCGGGAGGAATTGGCTTCGATCCCTGCCGAAGCCAACATGGGGCTGTCCTGCGGCAATCCGACAGCGTACGCCAGTCTGCGGCCCGGGGAAGTCGTCGTCGACTTGGGATGCGGCGGCGGCTTGGACGTGTTCTTGGCGGCGGCCAAAGTCGGTCCTTCCGGCCGAGTGATCGGGATCGACATGACGCCGGAGATGCTCGCCCGCGCGCGGGCCAACGCCGCGAAAGGGAACGACGGAAAACCGATCACCAACGTCGAGTTTCACCTGGCCACGATCGACCGGTTGCCGTTGCCCGACGCCGCGGTGGATTGCGTAATCAGCAACTGTGTGATCAATCTCGCCCCGGACAAACCGGCCGTGTTTCGGGAGATCGCTCGGGTGCTCCGACCGGGAGGCCGGTTGGCGGTCAGCGATTTGGTGCTCAAGAAACCACTGCCCGCGGAAATTGCCGACGACGTGATCGCGTACGTGGGCTGCATCGCCGGCGCGATTTCGGTAGACGAATACCGTCGTGGCTTGTTCGAGGCGGGGTTTGCCGAAGTGGAGGTACTGGATACGGGAGCGGACTTGAACGCGTATGCTCAAGTGGAAAACTCGTCCGGGTGCTGTTCTGCGCCGAGTTCGTCCGCCTGCTGTTCCACCCCCGCCTTGATCAGCATCCGAAACACCGCGCCGACGGCTGGTGGTGCTACCTCGGGAACCTGCGAGGTCGATTCGACAGACCTGCATGGTGGACTAAGAAATCTGCTGTCACGCTACGACGTCAACGAGTACGCGGCTAGCGCGCGAGTCTTCGCGGTCAAACCACTTTGAATCTGGCAGAGCGATCACCGGCTTAACAACTCGCCATCCTGGGGGGGGCAAAGAGGAATGGCAGGGCAGAAAGCTGGACGTCCGTTGGCCGGAGACGTTCGATGCTCTGCCGTAGGCACTGGGACTGCAAGCCTCCGAAGAGGGGATAGAGCAAGAAAAAAGTCGTCTCGGCCTTGCTTCACTGTGTCTATTTGGTTAAATTGCCAATAACTAATGGACGATACTTAGGCCATGACGACGAAGACATTCGCACAATACGAAGCCCGAGCCCACATCATCAAAGCCCTGGCGCACCCCGCCCGGTTGCTGATCGTCGACGAGTTGACGAAGAATGGCGAACGGTGTGTGTGCGAACTGACTGAGATGATCGGTTCCGATATGTCCACGGTCTCGCGGCACTTGGCCATGCTCAAGGGCGCCGGGTTGGTCGAGGACCAGAAACGCGGACAGATGGTGTTCTATCGGCTGCGAGTCGAGTGCCTGTTGGGGTTCTTCGACTGCGTCGAATCGGTGTTGGCGTGTAATGCGAAAAGGCAGCAGGAGTTGCTTGCATGAGTCGCGTTGACTTCGGTTTCAAATCTTGTTGTTTTGGCTCAAACGCCCCGAATGCCGACTGGCTCGATTGGGCGCTGTGCGTCTTACCACAGGCGGATTTACGCTGCCAAAGGAGGTTGATATGAAACTCGTTCAGGTACTTGGTCCCGGCTGTTCCAAATGCGAGTCGCTCAAAAAGAACGCCGAACAAGCGGTCAAGCAGGCCGGGGTTGAGGCGACGGTGGAGAAAATCACCGACATCAACGTCATCACCGGCTTTGGCGTGATGATGACGCCGGCTTTGGTGGTCGATGGTCAAGTCAAAGTTGTCGGCAAGGTGGCCAGCGCCGACGAAATCCAGAAGTTTTTGACTTGATCGTGTTCCGCCCGACACATTCTTTTCAGCCCAGCAAGGAGACTTAAGATGGCCCGAAATGTATCCCGACGAAAGTTTCTGAGCGCGGGGGCGGGAATCGCCGCCGCGGGGGTAGCGACAAGTGCCGGCCGTCAGGGGCTCGCTCAGGCGGGTCAGGAGGGCCGCAAGTTGAAGATCATCGCGGTGTCCTGCAGTCCGCGCGCGGGCAAGACGACGGCTCAGGCGCTGCAGTTCTGCCTGGACGCGGCGCAAGCGGTGGATCCCGAGCGGATCGAAGTCGAATTGATCGAGTTGGCCGGTCTGAAGATCCCGGCGCACGTCGCGGCGGGGCTGCCGCTGGAGCCCGGGGAAAAGGACGATTTTCCGCTGGTCGCGGAAAAACTGGGGCCAGCGAATGTGGTCGGAATCCTGGTCGGCAGTCCCGTCTATTTCTGCAACATGAGCGCCCTGTGCAAAGCGTTCCTGGACCGCTGTTTCAGCTTCCGAGCCCGCAAGTTTGCGCTGGCCAATCGAGTCGCAGGTGTGGTGGCGGTCGGCGGCGTGCGGAACGGCGGCCAGGAACTGACGATCCAGTCGATCCAAGCCGCGCTGATGTGCCAGGAAATGCTGGTGGTCGGCGACGGCCGGCCTCGTGCCCACACGGGGGCGACACTGTGGAACAGCGGCAAGGACGACATCAGCGACGATGAATTCGGAGTGGGCACGGCCAAGAATCTGGGGCGCCGCGTGGCCGAAGTGGCGTTGAATCGGGCGGCGAGCACGTAACGGGCATGTTGTACGTCAGGCTTTTCAGCCGGACCGGTCAGGCTGGAAAGCCTGACGTACTTGATGGTTGCGGCCAAAGGTCGCGTTAAGAGAGGCAATTCTCGTGGAACTAAAAAATGCCTTGACCGTATGCTTGATTTCGCTGTTTTCGGCGACGCTGGTGATGCTGATCGCGCGGACGCTCGATCTGCAGGCGGCGGCGCGGCTCGAGCCGCAGATGGCCCGCATCGTCGAGGAACTCGAAGGCTTGCGCAAACAGGGCGGAATTGTCTCGTCGGCGCCTGTGGACCAGCAAGGTCCGACGCTCGCGGAGGGGACGGCGGACGCCTTGTACGTTTACTATTTTCACAGCAAGTTTCGCTGTCCGACCTGCCGTGAGATCGAGTCGCAGGCACACGATTTCGTCCAGACGGAGCTTGCCGCGGAATTGAATTCCGGCCAGGTGGTGTGGAAGATTGTGAACTATGAGGAGCGTGCCAACGCCGAGTTGGCGAAGAAATTCAACATCCAGATGCCTGTTGTGGTTCTGGCCAAGATGCAGGGCGGCCAGATCGCCCAATGGAAGAGTCTTGACGGCGTCTGGGGTCTGGTCGGCAACAAGGCCGGGTACGCCGGGTATTTACGGAACGAAGTCAAGCAGATCTTGCGCGGCGGGGAGACGGAGGCGACTCCGGCCGCATTTGCAGAAGGGGCGACGATGCCGCCCGAGAGCCTGGAACCGCCGCCGCTCCCTATGCCCACGCCTGCCGACTTGCCAATACCCAAGTAACCAACGTACGTCAGCTTTTCAGCCTGACGTGCCAGATGTGCTCACGGCCTTCGGATTTGAGATCGTAATCTCAAATTTCCAATATCGAACCTTTGCCAAGGGGAAGAACGAAGATGAAACGTTTCGCCGTCGGTTTGTTATTCGCGCACCTCACTGTCTTGTTTGCCGCCAGTGTGGTGCAAGCCGCTGACGCCCCCCAGGATCGCGTCGTGGCGATGTACTTTCACCGTACGGAACGTTGTCCCACCTGCCAACGGATGGGCGGCTATTCGGAGGAAGCGGTCAAAACAGCTTTTGCCAGCCAGATCAAAGCGGGCCAGGTTGCGTTCTATGATGTCGACTTTCAGGCTACCCGGAACGCCCGGCTTGTAAAAGCGTACGGCATCACCGGTCCCGCGCTGATCGTCGCCAAAATTGCTGATAACAAGGTTGTGTCGCACCGCAACCTGGACGAGATTTGGCTCAAAGTCCGCGACAAATCGGCGTTTTTCCGCTACGTTCAGGAGAACGTCGAAGCTTGGCTGCCCCAATAGCGAACGGAGTATTTTCGAATGACTTACGCCCTGTACATTCTGGCAGCCCTCTACCTGGGCCTGTTGACATCGATCAGTCCCTGTCCGTTGGCGACGAATATCGCAGCCATCTCGTACGTGGGACGCAAGGTGGGCAATACGCGACTGGTCGTCCACGCGGGCCTGCTGTACACACTGGGACGGTGTCTGCTGTACTTGGCGCTGGCCGCGCTGCTGACAACAACCGCGCTCTCCATTCCCGCCGTAGCGCTCTTTTTGCAGAAGTACATGCACTTGATCCTGGGACCCATCTTCCTGATCCTCGGCATGTTTCTGGTCGGATTGATCACGATCTCCAGCGGCGGGACGATGATGAGCGAGGGGATGCAGCGGCGCGTGGACTCGATGGGCGTCTGGGGCGCCTTGTTGTTAGGCGTTTTCTTTGCCCTTTCGTTCTGTCCCACATCGGCCGCCTGGTTCTTCGGCCTGGTAGCCTTGATCATGGGTTCCGAAGCCGGGGCGATTACGATGGTCCTGGCCAACGTGGGGATCGCCTTGCCGCAAGCTTCGCTGCCGGGCGGCAGTTTCGTGTTACCGCTGGTCTACGGGATCGGCACCGCGGTGCCGGTGCTGATCGTCGCGTTCCTGTTGGCGTACAGCGCCAAATCGGTTGCCAAGACGTACAACGCTTTGTCGCAAGCCGAGTGGTGGGCGCGAATGGTGACGGGCAACATCTTCATCCTGATCGGAGTGTGGTTTTCGTTGGTGCATGTGTTCGAGCTGCGATGAACGATTCTGGCCTGAGCGAGGAAGAAGTTCAGGATCTGATCCCGGTGAAACCGTTGGCCGACGCGCAACCGGCGCTGTTTCCCTTGGAAGAAATGAGGCGAACGATGAGGTTCAAAAACCATGTTGGCGGTAGTGCAAACGATCATTCACAACTTCACGCCGCGGCTTGCGGACTGATCTTGCTGGCGATCATTCTCGGCGGCGGTTGTGCTCCGGCGGTGTCACCCGGACCGCAGGCGGCGGATGATGGCGCGACGCCGGTCTCCCGCGAAGTGGCCGAGTCCGCCGGCCTGCCGGCCACCGAAGGAACGACCACGAACGTCGTCGCGGCACCGCCGGCGGAAGAGGCTGGCCGCGGTCTGCCGCGTCTGCTGGATCTCGGTGCCAGCAAGTGCATCCCTTGTAAGAGGATGGCACCCATCTTGGAGGATTTGAAAGAGAACTACGCGGACACGTTCGAAACGGTGTTTATCGACGTCTGGGAAAACTCCGCGGAAGCGGAAAAGTACGGTATCCAAAGCATTCCGACGCAAATCTTCTTCGACGCCACCGGCAAAGAGTTGTTTCGCCACGAGGGCTTTATCTCGAAGGAAGGCATCCTGGCGAAATGGAAAGAATTCGGCGTCGAGCGGAAGGACGGGAGCAATGTTTAACACGATCCTGATCGCAACGGACTTGGCGAAGGCCTCCGAGCGGGTCTTGGACAGCGTTCGCGGACTGATTCCGCTGGGCGCGCAAACCGCCATCCTGGTGCATGCCCTTGGAATCAAGCACCTGGAACAGATGCCGCACGGCATGGCTTATTTCATCGAGCCGTATTTGAAGAAGCAGAAGGAACGGCTCGAGGCGGAGGGGTTTCAGGCGGCCGCGGAGCTTGCCCTGGGCTCGGTGGTCGAGGAGGTGAACCGGATCGCCGACGAACGTCAAGCATCATTGATCGTGGTTGGTTCGCACGGCGCGACTCTGGCCCGGGAGCTGTTTCTCGGAGGCACGGCATTGAATATCGTGTCTCACGCGATACGGCCCGTGTTGGTGATCCGCTTGAAAACCGCCGAGACCGGAGGCGAAGCGCATTTCGAGGCCATGTGCGAGGACTTTCGCGAGCACGTCCTGTATTGCACGGATTTCTCCGATCCAGCGGAGCAGGCCTTTCCCTATGTCGAGCGGCTCGTTGCCTGTGGGACCAAACGGGTTACCTTGCTGCACGTCCAGGACCGCACGCGGATCGAAAAGTACCTGTCCGATCGGCTGCCCGAATTCAACGAGATCGATCGTCGCCGTCTGCAGTTGCTCCAGCAGCGGTTGGAACAGCGCGGCGCGACGGAGGTTCGGATCGAGATCCCCTATGGTCTACCGGGGCAGGAGATTATTCGCTTGGCCCGCGAGGAGGACTACCACTTGATTGTGCTGGGAACCCGCGGCCGGGGCTTCTTCGCAGAGGCATTTCTGGGCAGCGTCAGCCTGCAAGTCGTGCGCTCGTCCCCGGCCCCGGTATTGCTCGTCCCGCCGCCGAAAATGAATGATGGCAGCAAATGACCAGGAATGCTGAAATGGGCAAGAACGATCTTGGGCGACCGCAAACAATCCGTCAGTCCGGCCAGCTCTTCCTGTGCGGAGACCATTCAACAGTTCTTGGAGTTCGATCAGGTGGGCGTCCCGTTCTGCAGTGATGCCGAGTACCAGACGGTCATCGACCGGCACATGCTGTACGTCGGCTGCACCCGGGCAATGCACAAGTTGAGCCGGACCCATACCGCTGCGCCTTCGCGATTTCTGCAACCCGCGCTGCAACCCGCGCCGGCCGCATCGCGGCTCGCGACGAACGAGTATCGGTGAGCCGCAAACCGCTAGCCGCGGTTCTTTTTGCGGGAAAGCGTGGCGAAACGCCACCAACGGCTAGCGACTTGCCGCTCGCGCCATCGCCCATCAATGGCGACTCCGCAAAAACGGGCGAGTCCCAATACTGTTCGGCACAGCGGTTGCTGCCGACACGCATCCTCGACGCTTGCCGTCGAGGCATTAAGGAAGACTGGCTACGGGGGGCAAATCACAGAAGCACCCTTTGATCCTCGCCGCTTGTCGGCGAGTACTTTAGGCTAATTGGCGGTATCCCTACGTCAGCCATCCATCCTGAATCTCCCGACGGTAAGCGTCGGGGATCACTATTGTTCGCGCTGGACGCTTGTTCGTGGCCGCGTAACCTTGACCACTCGCCGACAAGCGGCGAGGATGCCCGCTCTAACCAGAAGCGTGCCGAACAATATTGGGCAATTCTTCGCGAAGGACCGGGTTGCACCGGGGCGAACGATCCGGTATATTTTTTGACCAGCTGTATGCTTGGCAGTTCTTGGCCTGCTTTCGTCCAATTGGCCCCCCATCCGCGACGTGATGAACAACGGCATCTTTTTCGACACATTTTGCTTCCTTTGCCCGCAGGCCACCGCGATCGGGTGCGTTCACGGCCTGTTTGCGCTCACGCCACCCTAAACTTGCTGCCCTGCCTGGCCGCGTGAGCTTTCGAGCAAGCGGCCCCTCTTGACGCCTGATCCGCCGACAATTCCTCGGTCTGTTCCAGGCGAGTTGTCCTCAGCTTGTTCGCCGCGTCTTCATCGGATAGCCCGGATCGGCGAAAACAATCCTGGTATCCGCCGAACAAGGCTGCTCGCCGTCCGCGCATCGCTTACCCCGGCATCGTGTCTTCGGCGATCGGACGCTCGCTGGTACCGTGCGACGCGAATTCCACGCGGACCCGAGCGTGCAGCAGAATGCGAAGAATGAAGACCAGACTCTAAGGAACTCTCAAATGGATACCGCGAACTGCACGCTGGATCGCCCCAAGGCGTTCACGCGAATCACTCAAACCGTTGAAGCCCTGCGCAACACGCGGGAAAGTGACGATCAGCAATTGAGAATGGGCCTGCTGTGCCAGCCAGCCAACCTCTCGGAAGAAGAGGAACGGGCATTCCTCGCGCTGATGACTCGCAACATCGGAAGGGCGTTAAAGACGATGCATCAAAGCGTAGTCTCCCGCCACGAGGAAATGATTGAGATCAAGCAGCAGATCCAGGAACATGCCCGCGACTTGGATCACGTGGACAAGGCGAATCTCCGTCAGGCAGCCGACATGGCCTCGCGGGTCGGGGAGCATGCCGTGGAGCAACGCCGAAAGCTCTCTCGGCTGCTGGAATCACCCTATTTCGGACGCATCGACGTCGACGCGGTCCAGGCCCACCCGGCAACTCCGGTCTACATCGGAGTGCATGCGTTCGCCGACCCCCAGAGCCAGGAACCACTCATTCACGACTGGCGGGCGCCGATTTCCAGCATGTTCTACGATTTCGAATTGGGCGAAGCGTACTACGACGCGCCCGAGGGACGAGTCGCGCGTGAGATCTCCTTGAAGCGCCAATACAGGATCGAGAAGCAGCAGTTCCGTTTCATGCTGGAGTCGTCCTTGAATATCCAGGACGACATCTTGCAGGAGGAATTGAGCCGAGCTGCCGACGACAAGCTCAAGACCATTGTCGCGACGATTCAACGCGATCAAAATGCGATCATCCGCAACGAGCATGCCCAGACGCTGGTCATTCAAGGGGCTGCCGGCTCCGGCAAAACCTCGATCGCACTGCACCGCGTCGCGTACCTGCTGTACAAGCACAAAGACACCATCCGCTCGGATGACATCCTGATCGTTTCGCCCAACAAAGTCTTTGCCCATTACATCTCGCAGGTTCTGCCGGAGCTGGGCGAGGAGATGATCCGCGAGACGACGATGGAGCAACTGGCCAATGAGTTGCTCGACGGGGAATACAAGTTTCAAACGTTCGCCGAACAGGTATCGAAGCTGCTGGAGGGCGGTGACGAAGCCTTCGCCCAGCGGGTCCGTTTCAAGGCGCTGGCGGATTTCCTGGACCTGCTCGATCGGTACATCGATCACGTCCACGCCACGAATCTGCGGGTCGACGGCATTCGGATCGGGATGATCCGGCTCGACTCCAATTGGATCGGGAATCAGTTCGGCAGACGTGCCCAATTCTCGGTCAGCGAGCAGGTCAACGGCGTTGTGACCGCGATCGTGGAACACATGAAATACCAACATCAGAAGGCGGTCGTCGGCAAGGAGCGGACGCGCATCCGCAACGAACTCCGCAAGATGTTCGCGGAGACGAATCTGAAGACGATTTACAGGAACTTTTTCACCTGGGCCGAGCGGCCGGACATGTTCAAGCAGGGGCCCAAGGGAGCCTTGGAATACGCGGACGTGTTTCCGCTCGTCTACTTGAAAATGATGCTCGAAGGGACGAATCCGCGACATGAGATTAAACATGTCGTGATCGACGAGATGCAGGACTATACGGCGGTCCAATACCGGGTGATCTCGACGCTCTATCCCAGCAAGATGACCATCCTGGGGGACCGCAACCAGGCGGTCAATCCGCTCAGTTCCTCCAATGCCGAGTCGATTCGCGACGTCTTGCCGGACGCGGAATGCGTCTACATGCAGAAGAGCTACCGCTCGACCGTCGAAATCACCAACGTGGCCCAGTCGATCGTTCACAATCCCGACCTGATCCCGATCGAGCGGCACGGCGAACCGCCTCGGGTTATGCGGTTTCCCGCCAAGGCTCGGGAGATCGGTTTTCTGATCGAGCGGGCAAGGGCGTTTGCCGACAGCGGCTACCATTCGATGGGAATCATCTGCAAGACCCAGAAGCAAGCGGAGGCCCTGTACGATCACCTGCGCGGCGAGGTCGACGTCCGCCTGATTGACGCGGACAGCAAGATCTTCAGCGGTGGCATCCTAATCGCAACGGCCTACTTGGCGAAGGGCTTGGAGTTTGACGAGATCATGGTTCCGTTTTGCAATGAGAACGAATACAATACCCAGACGGAACTGCGCTGGTTGCCCTTCAAACAGGCCCGCTGGGTACACGACGCGGCAGGACGATTGCAGGACCTTCGGTTGCCCTATTCCGCTCGCCTGGTCCGCGACCAATTTGATCACCACGTCGTGCTCTTGCACTCGACCTGGGACGCCGACTATCTCCAGCGGGAAAACCCGAAGTTCGAATTCTCTTCGATGCGCACTCGCCGCGTGCCGCCGTCAACCTCCGCGCTGGCGTGCCAGCCGGAGTTCCTTGGCGAGCGTGGTGGCGTTAGCCCCACGGTGCCGCCATCCAGCACAACGCTGGCGGGCCAGCGGGAGAGCGCCGGATGAGCAGCTCGCTGGTGCGCCAAGCGTCGGTGGACGAATCGGCTCCGTGCGAGCCATGCGGCGGACAGCGCTCGTTCTACTACGGCTGGATCATGCTGCCGCTGGCGATGGCGACCTTGATCGCCAGTTCCCCAGGCCAAACTTTTGGTGTGTCGGTCTTCAATGAACCGTTACGGCTGGCGTTGGGATTGAGTCACAGCCAGCTGGCCATCGCCTATACCCTGGGCACGTTATTCGGCGCGGTGCCGATCACGTACATCGGGCGGCAGACGGATCGGCACGGCTTGCGGCCCATGCTGCTGGTTGTGGTCAGTCTGTTCAGCTTGGCTTGCCTGGTGACTTCCTGCGTGCAAGGCTGGCTGTCGCTGGTCGTCGCGTTTTGTCTGTTGCGGATGCTGGGGCCCGGGGCGCTCGGACTGCTCAGCGGCAACACGCTCTCGTTCTGGTTCGAGCGGCGGTTGGGGATGGTCGAAGGGATTCGGCAGCTGGGCATGGCCGCCGCGATGGCGCTGATTCCCATGCTCAATCTATGGCTGGTGGCGCATTGGGGCTGGCGGGGCGCCTATGCGATACTCGGCGTCGGCGTCTGGGTGGTCTTGTTTCCCTGGGCGTGGTTGCTGTTCCGCAATCGCCCCGCCGAGGTCGGCCAACAGATCGACGGGACGAACGCGCGTCTTGTGACATCGGCGTCCGCATCGGTTGCCAACGAAAGCGACTGGGGACTGACGCTGGGCGAAACGCTGCGAACATGGGCCTTCTGGATCGTGGCCAGTGGCACGGCCCTGTTCGGCCTGATTCATACCGCCGTCTTCTTCTGCCTGGTGCCCATTTTCCAGGAGCGAGGCCTGACGGCGGAAAATGCGGCCGTGATGTTGACCGTGTTCGCCGCGTGCCTGGCGGTCATGCAGTTGGTCGGCGGCCTGCTGGCCGATCGTGTGCGGGCGCCGTACTTGCTGTTCGCAGGGCTGACCGGCCTGATCGCGGCAATCCTGTTGTTGTTCGTCGCCAACACGCCGGCGCGAGCGCTGGTAGCGGGTGTCGCCTTGGGGATCTCGCAGGGCATCTATTTCGGGGCGACTCATCCCTTGTGGGCCCGCTATTTCGGCCGCCGACACCTGGGAAAGATCCGCGGTACGCTGATGACGATTATTGTCAGTTCTTCGAGCCTGGGACCGTTGCTCGCCGGCCTGACGCGGGATTGGCAAGGCAGTTTTGACTTGGCGCTCATCCTGTTCGCCATCACCCCTCTGCCGATTGCCGTGTTTTCCCTGTTGGTCGTATCGCCGCGGAAGGCCCCCCGCAGTGAAAACGCGAGCGCTGTCTGAGTCGAAACAGGAAACGTGATGCGAATCCCACAGTCTCCAAGAGAGAAAAACATGACCTTCAGTTTGTCCGATTCTTCACCATTCGCTCACCGACGTGGGCACCGTCGTACTGCGGAAGCGGTGGTCTCTGGCGTTGGAGCGTGACGTATTCGAAATGACGGTGGATGGAAAGCTGATGATGTCCAACGCAGTCGACGATTCCCCAGACCTGTTGTGGCACAGCAGCCACGCCGCCTTCTACGAGCCGACGGGGCTGGAGACGCTCCGAAAGCATCTGCGACCAGGCGGCGTATTCGCGCTGTGGTGCGCGACGCATCCGGGAGAAGCGTTCCTGGCGCTGGCCGAGTCGGGCTTTGCCCGCACCGAGTTGGCGGCGATTGACTTCGAGAACCCCTGCCTTCGGCAGCCGGAAACCAACTACATCCTTTGGGCGCAAGCGAACCGGGCGTCTTGAATTCCCACCGAAGGTTCCCTTCGGCGTCCCATGTAAGCACCCGGCCAGGGGTTTCTTGTTAATCACGGTGGCCTGGCACGAGTGAGAGCTACGGGGGCGGGCGTCGTTTTCGGGCAACGATCACCACATGGAAAGCGGCTTGCCCGAAAACGACTCCCGACCCCTTCCGCCGGTCCCGCCCAACCATCGCCGGGATGACCTGGTTTGGCGCGAGGACGCGCACGTTTTGTCGATTCCGGGAATGCGATAGCGGACAGACGCGACCGACGCGATCGACGCCGGGAACCAAGCCGCCCTGCCAGCGGAGTCTTCGGCGCACTGGGCGAGCAGGGTTTTCAGACGAACGACCAGGATCAGAAGGCGGCGACGTGAGGACGCATCCACACCGCTGGACGTAAACGCCGCTCTTCTGCATCCCCTGGTTCGGCCATCACGATTCCGGAATCCCAAGGTCCCGGCAGATCTTGCGTGCCAGGAACCCGTTGATCTCCCGATGGCGTGGAATGGCAGATGTCTGGTTGTTTTCCGGATTGTAGTACACACTGTGCTTGCCGCCTTCACGAAGCAGACGGCAACCACGTGACTCGACATGCCGGATCAAGTCTTGCCGTTTCATGCCACCGTCAAGGTAAACGGTTCTTTCGACACGTTCTGACCGACCAACGACTTTTCAGCCAACTCGCGGTTGGCCTCCAGGACCAATTGTACGGCCTCCTTCAAGTTCTCGCGAACCTCGTCGAGAGTTTCGCCCTGCGTGTTCGCGCCAGGCAGTTCCTCCACGAACCCGATATAGCCTTCGGGCACCTGGATGTACACAGCCGTAAGTTCCATTTCGAAATCCTCCGCAGAACAAGAGCACACAGCCCCCAGGACTCGTGTGTCTCACAGCAGCTTAAGACCCGAACTGCCCCTTGTCAACGTCCCCGACGCGATGCGACGATTCCTTTGGCACCCGACAACGCTGGAGACGGCTCGAGTCCACTCGCCGAACGTTAGGATACGGCGCGGCGGCGGCAACGGCAAGCCGCGGTTTCGGGCGAAAGGCGAACGGACGGCCCGATCGCCGCGGCAACGTGGGTTCGGGCCATACGTCCTACCTTTTCGCGATTGTCGTCCAAGATCCTCGCCGCTTGCCGGCGAGTGCCATCAGGTTTGTGGGCCACGAACACGGGCTTCCCCACGGCGCCAAGATCCTCGCCGCTTGTCGGCGAGAGTCTCAGGTTAGCTGGCTGGAACGGTTCCCGCCGTCAACCGTGTGCGCACGGCCACTTAGCCTAACGATCTCGCCGGCAAGCGGCGAGGATTCGATCGTCGCGCTCGGGGCGATCGTTCGTGGCCCGCCAACCTAAACGACTCGCCGGCAAGCGGCGAGGATTTCGGCCAGCCGATCGCCGCTACGAACAACTCAGCCCGCGCCAACGCGGCCCATCACAGCACCCCAATCCACGCCGATGCGCCCCGATTCCGACAGCATTCTGCGTTCCCGACAGAACGACCGCGTTGACCAGGCCGCGACGAGTCAACGCATCCATTTTCCAAGACCAGATCGCGGCTCTGGTCCAACGCTTGGTTCTGCCGTTACCCGCGGCCACGGTCAGTGAACCAGTACGAGAAGTCATCCGTTTCCAGCCAGTCGACACCTGGAGTATGACGGTTTGCGACTAGGTTTTCAAGAACTAGAAACGCTTTGTCGCGGGGCATGTGAAATCGGCTCGGATACCACGTCATTACTACCCCGCAGCACGGACACGCTTTCGCTACGTGAAGTTCCTTCGGCACCTGACATCGCAAGTTGGATTCCGAGTATGCGCAGCGAAATTCGCCGGATTCTTGGTTCGCGTATTCACAGACCGCATACCGTTCGGTGAAGCCAAGATTCAGGTGTCCTTCAGTTCCAGTCACAAGAAACACGTTTCCCACCGATTCCGACTTCGCGGCAGCTATCGCGGCTATTGCAGAATGGACGTTGCGTTCCGCGTAATAGTCGGGCTGGAGTTCCCACCGCGCACTAAAAAACTCGTGGGGGAAGCGTGAACTTGCTCGCTCCTTGTCGCTTGGCATAAACGCGGAGCCGTCGGCAACTTGTCGTTCGAATTCCCGGTGCTCCGGTGACTTTTGGACGCATCGTCCGCAAAGCCCGTCGTTGTCCGCCGCGGTTTGCGGGAGGATCATCCGGTCGCATTCGATGCACTTGACGCGATCTGTCATGGCCATGATCTGTAGGGCAGAACGACGCGGATAACCGGGCCGTACTCGGCTCCGGTTCATCCGATGGATACTCATCATGGCCTCCCTGGATTGTAGCGTTTGCCGCTTCAGTCCAGTAGCGCAGAATTGAAGGTGGAGGCCCGCCGACACGCGGGCTCCAGAACCAACTCCTCCAACCCAAGGAGACGCATGATGAAATTCTACAACCAACAGCACCCATTCTACTGCGGAGTCGACCTGCACGCCAAGACCCTCCATGTGTGCGTGCTCGATCAGGCGGGCGAAATCGTACGCCACCGGGGCATCCGAGCCCGGCCGGAGGATTTCCTACGGACGGTTGAGCCCTATCGGAACCAACTGGTGGTCGGGGCGGAATGCATGTTCGCCTGGTACTGGCTCTCCGATCTGTGCCTCGAAGAGGAGATCGCCTTCGTGCTCGGACACGCGCTGTACATGCGAGCCATCCACGGTGGCAAGACCAAGAACGACAAGATCGACAGCGAGAAGATCGCCAGGCTGCTCCGCGGCGGCACGTTCCCCATGAGCTACGTCTATCCACGCCAGATGCGTTCCACGCGGGACTTGCTGCGACGACGCTGCTTCCTGGTCCGCCGCCGAGGCGAGCTACTGGCGCACCTGAATAACACCTTCAGCCAGTACAACGTCACCCCGCCGCCGGGCAAGTTCAGCTATGCCGCCAACCGCGTCGACTTGACCAAGTGCTTCGACGACGCCAGCGTGCGCCGCATGGTGCAAACCGACGTCGCCCTGGCCGCCGACTTCGACAAGGAGCTGACCAGCGTCGAGCTGTACCTGAAACGCAACGCCAAGGTCCACGACCCCGACACCTTTCACCGGCTCAAAACCGTGCCCCACACCGGCTCAAAACCGTGCCCGGCATCGGCGAGATCCTGGCGATGGTCCTGCTGTACGAGATCCACGACATCCGTCGCTTCGCCGACGTCGGCGACTTTGTCTCCTACGCCCGCCTGGTGCGAGGGAGCCACGAGTCGGCCGGCAAGTCAAAAGGCTCGCCCCACAAGAAGATCGGCAACGCCCACCTGAAGTGGGCGTTCTCCGAGGCGACCACGCTGCTGATGCGCGAATGCGAGGCCGCCAAACGCTTCGTCGAACGCAAGACCAAGAAGCACAGCAAGCCCAAAGCCATGTCCGTGCTGGCCGCCAAACTGGGACGCGCCGTGTACTGGATGCTGCGCCGCAAGACGGCCTTCGACGTAGACAAGCTCTTCGCTTGCTGAGGCCGGCAGACGAATCCTGAAACCAATATCCACAGAAACGAAAGGAGAAGCGGACTGAAGACAGCGCTGGCTGAGACTGGGGGACCAGTCCCCCAGACCCCCTGGGATTTTTCGCTTTGGTGCTGAAAGCAAGGTGGCCCTGCGGAGAGCGAAAGGCAGGGCAAGCGGGGGCGGCAAAACCACCCCCCACTTGCTTCCAGCCCCTGGGACGGCGCTCGGGTTGCTTCCCAGCAGAGCCCTATCCTCCGCCCAGGCCAACACCATTTTAGCGGACCAGCAGGTTGACGACAACGGACAATGTTTACCGCTTAAGCCTGCGGACCGCCCAGCAACAAGGAGATCGACCGTGAACCGATAAACACACTTCCGGGAGCGGCTGCGCGAGCCGGGCGCATAACTGAGACCGGCATGGGGCGAGCGGGTACGCGGACCTTCCGCAGATCAACTCTTCGGCACCGCATCGACGGCAGCCGAACGCGGAGTCCATTCCGCCATTTTCCCGAGCTCAGACCGATTGATTGGACGCGCAGCCGCGTCCCGGATTGACCCCACACACGACCGAAAGGAACGACTGACTTGCGCGTGATTGCTCCTCGGCCGAGCCTGCTATCAACTGGACATTCGACTTGTCGAATGAGCCGTACGTTTTGAATTGCCGGACCCGAGGGAACGGATGAATTTCTTGGGCGCGACGAGAACCACCGAGGAGGCGGTCCACCGTCTTCCGACTCGCCGCAGTCTTCGCCGCCCACCGCCGAACGGAGCGAGCGAGGGCCGACCCATGATACCTGTTTGGTGCACTCACGCTTCGGACCACCGCAGCGCGACGCGTGCTGCCGTTGGAATTCCTCCTAGCCGATCGCAGCCCCGTCAGTATCGAGCCGCTCGGAAGCATGAAACCGTGAAGCCTGCCAAGAAAAAGGAAAAAACTGCGGAGCGCTACCCGTATTTTCTCTTGACAGGGGAGGCCATATACCGGTTATGTGGCTTCTACTCTGGCCCTCCAGAACCCTTGAGGGGATCATCCGCGTTTGTCACATTCCTTTGCATGGCCTGGGACGCGTCAGTGGATTTGATGGGCACCGTGGTGGCCTCGGAAACTTCAAATTCACGCATCAGCGAAAATGCGAATAGCAAATTGCCAATGATGAGCAGCAAAATGCCGGGAGACGCGGACGCAAGCTTAATCTTCGCGGGGCCGACGCCAGCATCAACATCGTAGTCGATGGTAACGCCCACAAGGGCAAGAAGGACGCCCAAGAGGACTTGCAAGATGCCGAACAGTAGGCCAAGGGAAGTGAAAGTGAGCTTTGCAGTGAGAACCTTATCGGCGAGCGCAGACACGCAGAGTGGGACAATCAGTGCGACGAGTACTGACACGCCGATCAAGGGAAACCCAATTATGCAGGCGCGAAAGAAGACGTCGATCAACTTTTCAGACGTCTCTTTTTTTGTTTTGTTGGAAACAGTATTCATTGTTGAGCTCCACCAGGGCATACGAACTGCCCGGTACGCGTGCTGAAGAACCGAAGCGTGCCTTCGTCTTGAGATTCCGGGATCGGCTCGTTGTTTGCATCGACCAACGATGCACACGCTCTTGCTTTCACTGTGACGATAACGATCTTGCCTGAGTTGTCCTTCTTCGTTTCGATCGATTCAGCCGGTAGTGCGGTTCTTGCCAAAGGCTCGTTGTTCCGATCCCAGAGACGCAATACGTAACGACGTTGATAGAACTTGTTGGTTGGAAGCCATGCCGCACCGTACGGCATGAATAGGCAGATGTGCCGGGTGGTATTCTCGGTAGCGCTTTCGAATTTCACGTAGTCGCGCACACCGGGATAACGGCCAGATCGGTACTCATTGCCTAGGGAGGTACGAGCAGTTGGGACGGGCTGCCAATTGTTGTTGTCGTCCAGATACTCCATGTGTGCTGAGACGTACATGCTGCCGGAGCCTGACGGCTGAAGAGCGGTCAAGTACATCATATCTCCGAGCTGGAAATCTGAGCCGCCGGTTCGAGTTCGACTCAACACGCCCGTAGCCATCATACCCATATTAGTTAACTGCTGCGCATGGCCAGAGTGGGGCTGCGAGAGCCATGCAATCAACGTCAGGGTCAAGATTGTAACTCGCATGATGTCCCTCATCGGATTTTTGTTTGCAACATAACGACTCGGTTCAACCGGCGGTACTCCGCTCGGTTGCAACCGATGGTTACGTGACCGTGCCGAGTCGTACGCAAGCCATCTTGCTTCGAGCCAATGCGGTACCTGCGGCCGCTCTTCAGGGGGATCTAGTGGACTCGCCCTTGATGTATCGAATGACGCTCAGAGGCAGGACCATCCACGATACGTCCTCGTGCCCGGGCGGGTTGATGGCGCCGTGCAGTTCCACAAAATCCTCGCCCGTTGCAGCGATTCGGTAGACAGGCGTGTGTACCGCCGCGGCATTTTGTAACTGCCGCTGCAGTTCCAGAAGTTTGCGCTGCTTCTCACCGCCCTGCTCGGTCTCCTTGATGTCGCGCAACTGCGTCGCAGTTTCGGTCAACCGTGCCCGGTATTCGGCCACGCGTTTCTGTCTGTTCGCGACCTCCTCGTCCCCCACCAGCTGAATGGAGTACACGTTGGGTGGATTGCCCAATGGATCTAGCTCGACATGTGCCCCTTCGTGAAGGTAACCAAGGAATCGGTCCGGTCTCTTTGCAGCATCCTTCTGAGCTGCGAACGCGATGGAGCAAACGACGACAACACCAATCACAAGCAACAGGCAAACTCGTTTCATCAGTCTGACCTCCGTTGGGAAAAACATAACGGTGGGATCCACCGTTGGTCGCTGGAGTACGGGGTGGCGGGATCTTCGGCACGTAACGTTCCGGTTCACGCGGTCGGCGCGTGTGAGCCTACCATTGGAAACCGCGATGACGCCGACTCGCGTGCAACCGATAAGTTCGCCGTCGACGACCGCACGATGTCAACCGCGACGGAACTCGTTGTATGAATCCCATTTCGGTTCGTTCACGGCCATGCATTGGACCTCGTGTGTCGGCACAGCCGCCTGAATTGCCTCGTGGAGCGTCTTTATGTCGACCCCACGCGGGATGTAGAACACGAATTCCTTCATGGTGCCGGTCGTCAGCACCAAGGCATGGAGTCCTTTTGTTCGTGCAGCGACCTCGCCGCGTATTGTGTCCTCGATTTCATCCAACTGTTCGTTCTCGGCTGGATCGGGAAGCCCGCCTTCGGTCGGTGAATTCAGCGGAACAGCGAAGCCAAGCTTGATCGGCAGGCCGGGATGCGAGCACCATTCTTTTGCGCTCTGGCTGAACCGGACGATCAGCGGTGACCCTTCGTAGTTCCCCTGAGCAACACCCCAGGTGTGAGACGGGTCTGTGATCGCAGGCAAGCTACCGATGTCCTTCGGCTTTCGTGAAAACGGCCACATGCTCGTTTGCTCCTCAGGAACGGCGAACGACAAAGCTGATCGGCGGCGGACACACGGAGCATCCACACCGCGGGAGCCGCAAGCCGCCGTCCGATCCAGCGATTAGTTCGGGGGGCTCGACCAGGATTCCTCAGCGACATGCGCCCCCTGCGAAGCGGGAAAAGACAATGCTGCATACGAAGCAGACTTCGCGATCTGCTCCAATACGAATTGAGCAGTCGCGAAGTCTGCTTCGTATACCATTGTCCACGTCGCTTTGCAAGGGGGCTCCGCTGATAATACGGGTTGCAGATACCCCGAACTTGTAATTATCCCGCCGGGGTGTCCTCGCTCCGGTGGTGTTCTCCAGCCGGTTTGGTTGATAATGCCCGACGGATAATGGGGTAGCTTATACGATTTCCCGCAACAATTGCAAGCTTTTTTTCTTTTTTTCGGCATTATCTGAATTTTATCGGAATCGGATATTGCCGGGAAGAAGCGATGCCCGGGACGTCGCAGGGGGGAATCTTGGTGTCGGGCGTGGATTGCCGCCGATTCCGGCGGGATAACACGACTGACTTGCTTGCGGGCGACGCGGCGGAAGCGGTTGGCACAACGAGGGTTGCGCCGTTTGGGGCGGTCTGGGGCCGAGGCCGAAAGCGGCCGTCGTTGGCCAGAGAACACGGCTGGCGGGTCGGATTGGCGATGGTCGCCAAAAGCGGCAACCGTGTTATCTGGCCGGCTCCGTCCAGAGAACACGGGACAGGCATGAGGCCTGCCGAGCCCGCAAGCTGTTGGCCTGTCCGGGGTTGCGGTCCGGGATGGTCGCTGGGCACGGAGACAATCCCGGCCAGGTCTGGCGGGAGAACACGGTTCCGGCGAAAAAACACGGCCATCGGCGCTTGACATGTGTTAATGGGTACATGTTATATACGCCCAAATACGTTTTGAGGGTTGCGGAACGGGTTTGCTGGATCTGCTCGAGGTGGTCCCCGAGGGCTCCGCAGACCTGCGGGTTCAAGAGACTGATGAACGCGCCTTGGCCGAGGGCGATGCAGGCGTGGCATTGCCTTACGCTCTCGCGCAGAAGGATCCGAATGCGGACCGAGTCCGGTGGACAAATTCCTGGGGAGTCCTCAGCGGCCCGGGGCGATG
>Ga0351918_1102_pt1 | contig 28652 bp, 19 predicted proteins | sample TotcelHT113001N5_FD_206844 | JGI IMG/M metagenome (GOLD analysis project Ga0351918, IMG submission 206844) | Enriched cells from coal bed in the Powder River Basin, Montana, United States - Total cells T11 rep1 HSBNCT.T11.300.1.N5 ... | reverse complement strand
CGATCCGCTCACGGCAACCTGGAGCTGGACCGGCGTGGGCGGCACTATCGCCGGGCTGCCCGCGGGCCTGAGCGCCTCAATGGAGCCGGCGGCGCAGGCTCGTGGCGCCGGCTTGGAGCTGGCCACGACCATCTGGACGGTCAAGGGCATGGCGATGCAGCCTGCCGGCGCCTACAGCCTGGGGATTGCCGTGGATGATGGCGACGGCGCTGTGACGCATCAGGACGCCATCATCGTCATCGAACTGGACGCCGCCGATCTGGCGGTGGTCAAGGTGGGCAAGCCGGACGGGACGGTGCTGGCGGGCGAGACGCTCGCATACACCGTGCAGGTGCATAACCTGGGCCCGCACGACGCCGAGCACGTGGTTGTGCGCGATGACATCGTATCGCGCGAGGGCATCGCGCTGGCGGCCGACCCCGAGTGGGTGGAGACGGACGGGGCCACCTCGTCTGGCTGGAGCTACAACGACGCCACCGACCAGCTAGAGCTGTATCTGGATCGGCTGACGGCGGGCTCGCGCGCGGTGTACCAGGTGCGCGTGACGTCGGCGCAGGCGGTGAGCGTGACGAACCTGGTCAAGGTGTCGAGCGACACCTTTGACCCGGACGAGAGCAACAACTTTGCCGAGACGCTGCACGAGTTCGTGGCGGTGGCCGACCTGCGCCTGGCCAAGAACCTGGTCAGCGGCGGCACGCCGCCGCTGGCGGGCACGGCCATCACCTTCCAGTATGACGTGGAGAACCTGGGCCCGTCGGCGGCGAGCAACGTCGTGCTGAAAGAGCACCTCCCCGACGGGCTGACCTATGTGTCCAGCAGTGGCCCCGATTGCGCGCTGGTGGGCAGCGTGCTGACCTGCGCGTATGGCAACATCCCCGCAGGCGCCACCTGGAGCGGCCTGGAGATCACCTTGGCGATTGACCCCGCCTACGAGCCAGGCAAGACCCTGCTGAACACGGCCGAGGTCATGAGCGCCGCTTTTGACCCGGAGATGCGCAACAACAGCAGCGCCTGGTCGGGGGTGGTGGCGGCGGCAGCCGATCTGGTCTGGTCCAAAGAGTGCTCGGCGAGCGTCTTGGCCGGTGAGGTGATCGCCTCGACGTTGACCCTCACCAACCAGGGCCCGTCGCTGGCGCGGCAGGTGATCTTGCGCGACCAGCTGGGGCCCGAGGTGACGCCGAGCGGCGTCCGAGTGCTGACGGGGTCGGCTGCCTGTAGCTATGATCCGGTCGGCCACGCCCTGCTCTGCGAGGTTGGCGAGCTGGGCGTGGGGCAGTCGGTGGTGGTGGCCGTGGCGGGCGCGCTGGACAGCGGCTTTGCGCTGGACGCCAGCAGCGACACGCTGACGGCGACCGCAGCCACGCCCGACCCTGCGCCGCAGCCAGAGGCCGTCTGCACCACGTCGGTGAGCCGCGAGGCCGCGCTGACGCTGAGCAAGGCCTCCTCGCCGAACCCGGTGATGGCGGGTGACAAGCTGTACTATCAAGTGACCATCACCAACCAGGGCCCCAGCGACGCGACGAACGTGCAGGTCAGCGATGTGCTGCCCGCCGGCGTGACCTTTGTGGCCATGGCCGATAATGGCGAGTGGAGCGAGCACACGCCTGGCTTTGAGTGGGTGCTGCCGACGCTGGCCGCAGGGCAGAGCGCGGGGTTTGTGATCGAAGCGCAGACGGCCAGCGACCTGTACATCATCGAGATGGCAGACGACCTGCTGGTGACCAACGAGGCCTGCGCGTCAGCGATCGAGACGACGCAGGACGTGTGCATCGACCAAGATACCTTCATCGTCGAGTCGGCCGACCTGCTGGTGAAAAAGGTGGGCAAGCCGGACGGCAGCGTGTTGGCAGGCCAGACCTTGAGCTACACCATCCAGGTGTACAACCCGGGGCAGTCTGACGCGCGCAACGTGCGAGTGCTGGACGACATCCTGAACGATGCGGGGGAGAGCTTCCAGATCGTGGGGGCCGATCCTGCGCCGGTGCAGGAGCCAGACGGGACGTGGGTGTTCAGCTTTGACGTGATCCCGGCGGGGGAGAGGCGGACGATCACACTGTCGCTGCTGGCGACGGAAGATCAGAGCATCAACAACCTGGTGCACGTGGAGGCGGACACGCCCGACCCGGACATGAGCAACAACGACGCGCTGGTGATGACCGAGGTGGTGGCTGTGTCGGACCTGGCGATCACCAAGGTGGCGCCGCTGCCGATTCTGGTGGCGGGTGCGCCGGCGACGTTCGTGCTGTCGGTGACCAACTATGGCCCCTCGACAGCGGACAACGTGGTGGTCAAAGAGTACATTCCGCGGGGCGTGGAGCTGATCAGCATCGTCTCACCGTGGGGCGAGAGCTGGATGGGCGGGACGCCGGGGAACGTCTTTGATCCGGCGATCATCCATCTGGGGACGATGGCGCCAGGGGAGACGGCGAACATCCTGGTGACGGTGTTCATCGCGCCCGACTTTGCGGCGGCGATTCTGCCGGACGCGATCGGATGGATGATCAACGACGCCGAGGTGAGCTCGGACAACCTGGATCCGAACAACGCCAACAACGTGGATCACGCGGTGGTCGCGGTGTTGACGGCGGCGGACCTGGAAGTGATCAAGGGGCAGATGCCGGATCCGACCCTGGCGGGGACGATCATGGAATGGCCGCTGGTGGTGACCAACTATGGTCCCTCGCTGGCCAAGAACGTGCAGTTGATCGACCCGCTGGATCCGCGGCTGGAGTTCATCGAGATGTCGATGGTCTCTGGCGAGGCGCAATGCCAGTTGGTCTGGTCGCTGAACATGATCACCTGCGAGCTAGGCGACCTGCAGCCGGGCGAGACGGTGGTGATGTTGCTGCGGACGCACGTGCGGCCGGACGTGGAAGATGGCGCGGTGATCACCAACACGGCGTACGTGCAGTCGCGGATGCTATTCGCGCTGAACGCGCCGGAGCAGTTCATCGGCTACCCGTTCACGCCAGACCCGAACCAGGAGAACAACCAGTCGACGGACAGCGGCACGGTCTATCGGCAGTCGTGGCTCAAGGTGACCAAGGAGAGCATGCCGAACCCGGTGTTGGCCGGTGACAAGCTCTACTACACGATCACGGTGTGCAACGAAGGGCCGTCGATCGCGACGGGCATCACGCTGACGGACATGTTCCCCGGGCAGGTGACGTTCACGGGCTACACGGGGCCGGAGTGGTTCATCGTGAACCCGCTGCCGGGCATGATCACCTGGGCAACAGAGCGGGTGCTGTACCCAGGCGAGTGTTCGGCCTTGATGGTAGAGGTGCTGGTGGATTCGGGCGCGGCTGCGCTGGACCCGAACGGCACCGCGGTGCTGCACAACGACGCCTGCGCGGCCTGGGCCGAGGCGCCGCTGTATGAGGATCCCCAGCTTGGGCCGCTGCCGGCTATCAGCTGTGTGGGCGAAGAGACCTTTGTCAACGAAGCGGCGGACCTCTATGTGGTCAAGATCGGCAAGCCAGACAGCACCGTACGGGCCGGAAAGCCACTGACCTACACGGTGTATGTGTACAACCTGGGCCTGTCGGACGCCCGTGAGGTGGTGGTGACGGACAACATCCTGTCGGATGGCGCCTTTAGCGACCCGGTGGTCGACTCGGCGCTGTACGACTGCGCGGTGGACGGCGGCGAGATCGTGTGCACGCTGGACGTGCATCCGGCCGGGGTCCGGGCCGAGTTCACCATCACCGTGACGGCGACGGAGGATGTGGACATCAATAACTGGACGTGCGTCGCGAGCGCCACACCCGACCCGAACACGGACAACAACTGCGCGCTGGTGATGACCTCGGTGGTGCCCGTGGCCGATCTGGGGATCACCAAGAGCGTGGTGGGCCAGGGCCCGTGGGTGGCTGGTGGGACGGTGACGTTCGAGCTCACGGTCAGCAACGATGGCCCCTCCACGGCCGAGAACGTGGTCATCAAGGACTATCTGCCGGCGCACACGACGGTCGTTGGGGTCGATCCTGCGGTGGCCTACACAGTGGGGGTGCCTGGCGACCCGAACGCGCCGATGGTGATCCCGGTGGGCACGTTGGCCTCGGGGCAGAGCTGGACGGTGGCGATCACGCTGCGCATTGCAGCCAGCTACCCGTTCGACTCGTCGCTGGGCGGCGAGTTCCTGGTGAATGACGCGCTGGTGACGAGCGACGTGCTGGATGACGACGTCAGCAACAACCGGGCCTCGGCGGCGATCCTGGTGGGCTTCCACTCGGAGTTGGCCGTCGAAAAGATCGCCACGCCCGAGACGGTGCAAGCCGGGGAGACGGTGGTCTACACGATCAACGTGTGGAACAACGGTCCGTCCACGGCGTACAACGTGTTCGTGTGGGACTCTTTCGACAGCGCTTACCTGACCATGGTCGATTACACGATCGGCAATGGGTCTGGGACGTGCGTGTACGTGGCGTCTCAGAGCGCGGTGCTGTGCAACGTGGGCGACCTGGCGCCGAACGCCTGGCGGATGATCACCCTGACCTTCCTGGTGAGCGCTAACACGCCAGACGGGATGGAGCTGGTGAACAGCGTGACGGTGGGGGCCGACTCGCAGCCGGGCGAAGGCCCGGTGGACGAGGCGACCATCACGGTGGTGAACAACGCCGATCTGGCGATCACCAAGACGGCGGACAAGCTGGAGGCCTACGCCGGGCAGCAGGTCACCTACACGCTGAGTGTGGTGAACCATGGCCCGACCAACGCCGTGGCCGTGACCGTGGTGGACGAGCTCCCTTCGGGCGTCACCTACGTCAACGATGATCTGGGCGCCTGCGTGCTCGTCGATGACGAGCTGACCTGCGCGCTGGGCGACATCGCTGCGGGCGCCACCAAGTCGTTCAAGGTGCTGGTGACCGTGGACGCCGACACCCTCGGCGCCATCTGCAACGCGGCCGAGGTCACCGCTAACACGGCTGACCTGGTGCCGGCCAATAATGAAGCCGTGGTCTGCACGCCGGTGAATGGCCAGGCGGACCTGAGGGTGAAAAAGTTTGGCAAGCCCGAAGGCGCGGTGCGCGCGGGCGACGAGCTGACCTACACGATCATCGTGGACAACCTGGGCACGGGCGTGGCGCACGGCGTGACGCTGGTGGACAGCATGTTCTCGAACGGCGCGTTCGAGCTGGTCAGCGTCGAGTCCAACCTGGAGGTCAACGAGGACCTGGAGACGCTGGTGGGCGAGTTCGACAAGAGCGGCAGCTTTACGCTGACGCTGGCGGATGACCTGCCGATCACGCTGGGAGGCGAGCGGTGGATCATCACGGCTATCGTCAAGGCCAACGACGATCAGACCATCAACAACTGCGCTGTCGTGGATGGGGATGACTATGATCCGAATGTGGCCAACAACGAAGCGTGCGCCGAGCATGCCATCACCAACGTGGCCGACCTCTCTGTGACCAAGAGCGCCCTGGGCGAGGTTCAGGTGGACGGCGAGGAAAGCGGCGTGGTGGCCATGCAGGCCAACGCGGTGACGGCCGGTCGGTTCCTGTACTACACCCTGGTGGTGGAGAACAAGGGGCCGTCCAAGGCGGAGAACGTCATCGTGGTGGACATGCTGCCGGCGGGAGTAGGGTTCGTGGAAGCGGCCCCGGCCGCCAACCTGAGCCAACTGCCCGGCCAGCTGTCCTGGGCGCTGGGCGATCTGGCGTCAGGCCAGGTGGTGGAGATCGAGGTCAAGGTGCTGGTTCCGGCGCACACGGCTGAAGGCACGGTGCTGCGGAACACGGCGGTGGTCATGAGCGACATCTTTGATGCCAACAACGCGAACAACTCATCCTCCAACGAGACGTATGTCGGCGCCTCGGCGGACATCATCGTAGAGAAGATGAGCACGCCGGAGACGGCCCTGTTCGGCAACGGCGTCGTGTACACGGTCATGGTCAAGAACCTGGGGCCGAGCGACGCGGGGCTGGTCAAGATCACCGACCTCATCCCGGATGAGATCGATGGCGAGGCGTGGAAGTACACCACCGATGGTGGCATGACCTACACGCACGGCTGGCTGGACGTCAACATCTGGGTGGACCTGCCGGTGGGCCAGGTGGTGGAGCTGACGATCAGTGGGGTGGTGAACACCTACTGGCCGTTCGCGAACACCGTGTGCGCCCAGTCGGTGACGGTGGACGACCCGCTGGACGACAACAACTGCGACACGGTCGAGAACGTGCAGATGCTGGTGTTCAAGCCGATCGAGATGAGAGGCTTTGAGGACACGATGCATGGGCCGGACCTGACCGTATCCAAGATTGTGGCGACGGCGAGCTATGTCGAGCTGACCATCACCAACGTGGGCAACCGGTCGCTGCTGGAGCCGTTCTGGGTGGACCTGTACATCAACCCGAATCCGGCCCCGACCGGTGTGAACCAGTTGTGGAAAGCGCTCTGCGCTCCGGGCCAGGGTTGGGCGTGGAAGGTCACCGGCGACAACGGCCTGCCGTTGAGGCCTGGGGAGTCGTTTGTCCTGGTCGTGGACATCAACGACTCGGCGACCATCTTCCCGCTGGTTCCGGGCACCCAGATCTATGCCCAGGCCGACTCGTGGAACCCGAACACGACCTGGGGCATGGTGCTGGAGCAGGACGAAAAGCTGGGCCTGCCGTACAACAACATCCGCTGGGCGACGCGCTCTGACTGGCTGTATCCGCCGGCCACGCGCGACGAGGACAGCGTGATCCGAGGCGCCGAGGTCTTTGGCGCCGCCGACGACGGCCTGCCCGCTCGCCCGTAAGTGTAGGCAACAGGCGCGGCCTCCGCCGCGCCTGCCGCCACACTGCCCGGCACAAGCCAGGGCTCTGGCTCAAAGAGCCAGGGCCTTGGCTTTTCGGTGGCGTGCGAGGCAACTAGGGCGCATGCCCATCACAGCGTCTGACTCAAACTAACCATGCGCACGCCATCGCAGAGGCCTTGAGCCTGCAGCCTCAATTACTAGGCGACGCTGCTCGTCGTCTCGACCTCAGCAGTGAGCGGCGCCGCCCAGGCGCCCGGAGATAACAAGAGGACCGCCGCCAGCACTGCAAAGCCTACGCCGCCGATGAGTCCCACCACCAGCGGTCCCAACAGCGGGTTGGGACTGCCTTGCATAAACATGGTCGGCAGCGCTGCCAGACCATTCAAAACAGCGTGGCCGATCACCGCCGGCCAAACGCTACGGGCTCGCCATGACAGCCAGCTAAAGCCCGCGCCCACGATCACACAGAACCACACCATCGCCAGCGGCCCCAGCCAGGGTGCGCCGGGATAGGCCAGCCCATAGTTATGCCCCATGAGAATGAACGGCGCATGCCACACACCCCAGATGACGCCACTCAGTAGCACCGCCTTTCGCGGTCTCAGCGTCATGAGTCGGGGGAAAAGATAGCCGCGCCAGCCGAATTCTTCGCCAAAGGTCGCCAGCCCGTTGATGAACGGCGAGATCAGCAGGCCGATCACCGCGCCCTGAATAGCCACAAACCAGGGACTGATCGAGTACCCCGGCGGAATTTGCTTCAGTAGCGTGGTCAGTTGCGCATCATAGTGTTGCGGGTAGAGCAGGAAATACACAATCATGCCCACCACCACCAGAGCCCCGGTGCCAAACCAGGCCAGCAGCCAATAGCCCCAGCCTCGTTTGAGTCGAGGCCGCAGCCACATGTCGCCCCACCCCTCGTGGGTAATGAGCCGCGTGAGCAGATGCGCCACCGTCGGCGCCCCCATCACCCCCACCGCCATTAGCGGCAGGGCAGCCGAAATGCCCAGCCCGCCCAAACGCCACAATACCAGCGCCACGATCCACGCCTGCGCAAAGGCCAGCGCGCAAAAGATGATCACACGCCGCCGCATCGCCTGCTCCATGGTATCCTCCTCTATCGAGTCTTGCGCGCTCCTCTACGCCCCAGTCCCCGGCGGGTTGCGCCAGCTATTCGACTGGGGAGAACACCAGCGGCTGACCATCGGCGCCGTGCAGGTAAAGCCGCTCCCCTCCAAACTCCCACGCGCTCGTCTGACCCAACGCCTGCAGATAGCGCTGTTCCTGCGCCATGGCCATCTCGTCCAGACAGGCCCTCAGGGTGCTGTGCAGCGGCCCAAAGGCAAGGTCATGCCCCTTGATCTCGTACGCGCCACCATAGCTGTTGCAGCCTGCCGACCCGCCAGCCTGACCATCATCGAACTGCAACGTGACCTCGACCCCGGTCAACGTGGCCACGCCGTCAAGCTGGGTCAACTCCCAGCTTGTGCCGCCAAGCGGATCGGCCCGCTTGAGCCCGCCTGGCCCAATGCAGCCTGCCAGCGCGAGAGCCAGCACAAGTGCTGCGGCAGAGACTAGCTTGCCGTTCATGTTTCGTCACCTCACGATCAACACGGCCTGACCGCCCTCTTGACGATCTTGACCAACACCCGACAGGTAGCTAATCGCCAAAACGCTAAAAGTCGCGCACCGAACCATCGAACGCCTTGAGCTCCGGATAGCGCCCGGGCGTCATCGGTCGGGCAGCCGCCAACGCTTCATCCAGATCGACCCCCAGACCAGGACCGGACAATGGCAACGCATAGCCAGAGATAACCTCGGGATACGGCCCAACCACGTCCGTACGACCTTCGCCATTGACCCAGGGCGCCTCCATGAGCACCACGCTGTTGAGAGCCAGGCTAGCATGCAGACTCGCGGCAGTGCCCAACGGGCCGGCGTTGTTATGCGGAATCAGATTCAGCATCTGCGTCTCCGCCAGAGCGGCGATCTTGGCCATCTCGCTAATGCCGCCACAGTGGCACACATCTGGTCGCAGATAATCTACGTAGCGATGCCAGGCCACATCCGCGAAATCCCACTTGTCATGAAAGCGCTCGCCGGTGGCCAGGGCCAGGCTCGTGTGTTGACGCACCTGCGCTAGCGCCTGCGGGTTCTCGTGGCGAACCGGATCCTCGATCATGAAGGGGTGGAACCGCTCCGCTTCCTTCGCCAATCGCACGGCCCATTCGGGGTCATACCGACCGTGACACTCCAGGATGATATCGACCTCATCTCCCACCGCGGCGCGGATCGCCTCGAGGTACTCTAGCTGCTGTTGAACGCCGAGCGCATGGTCGTGAAGGCCCTGGGCATCATAGCTGTGAAAGGCGCGAAAGCGGATCGCCGTGATACCGTTGGCCGCGCGCTCCCGAGCCTGGCTCGCCGCTTCGTCAGCAGTGCGCCCACCCACGTGGCCATAGAGTCTGACCTTGTCACGCGCGAGGCCGCCCAGCAGCTCATAGACTGGCACCCCCAGCGCCTTGCCCTTGATGTCCCAGAGGGCCATATCGATCGCGCTCAGCGCCGCCCCAGTGGCCGGGCCGCCACGATAGAACAGCCGACGGTAGCACATTTGCCAGATGTACTGAATGCGGCTCGCGTCCTGGCCAATGAGATAGGGACATAGGTCCAGCAGCAAGCCCCAGGGCGCCTGAGGCGTAAAGAGATTGGTGCCCTCGCCATAGCCTAAGATGCCGTCTTCCGTCTCGATCACCAGGAACAGTGCTGGATTCGTGGTGTCCATCGTCAGATAGGGTGTGGCGCGTGTAATTAGCATGCGGGCTCTCCTTCTGCAGCGGTCGGCCAATTACCGTCGTTTCACGTGGTTACAGTGCGATCTGGCCGTCCAGGTCCCACAAATCCTCCCAACTCTGCCCCTCACGCCACAAAAACACCTGCCCTTTGATCAAGCGGCAATTGCGGTCGATGGCGGCCATCGCAGCCATCTCATCCGGTGTCAGCGGATCCTCTGTCACCGCGCGTAGATTGCTGAGATAGTTGCGACGCCTGGTTGACATCGGGATGGGAACCTGGCCGCGCTGCACCGCCCACTTGATGCACACCAGAGCCGGGTGCACGCCATGCGCTGCAGCGATGCGCACCACCACCGGGTCCTCGATGTCCACCGTGTCCCCAGGCGTGCGGTCACGCTCAGGACGATTGGGCGAGCCCAGCGGACTATAGCCGACGGGCACGATGCCGTGCGCACGTACATATTCGAACAGCTCGGGTTGCTGGAAATGCGGGTGCAGCTCCATCTCGTTGGCCGCGGGCTGAATGCGCGCATCACGCAGCACCAACTCCAGTTTGGGAATGGTCATGTTCGATGTGCCAATGTGGCGCGCCAGTCCCAGGTCGACGAGCATTTCCATTTGGCGCCAGGTGCGCATATAGGCTTCGTGGATGTAAGGCCTGGCATTGCCAGAACGCGAGCGCACGTCTACGCCGGGCTCGTGGTGGTTGGGAAAAGGCCAGTGTATCAGGTATAGATCCAGATAGTCGAGCTGCAGGTCTGCCAGCGACTGGCGACAGGTCGGGATGACGTCCGCCTCGGCGTGTTTGTTGTTCCACAGCTTGCTGGTGACCCATAGCTCTTGACGACTGACACCCCCTGCCATCACTGCCTGCAACGCGCGGCCTATCTCAGCCTCGTTGCCATACACCATGGCGCAGTCGAAATGCCGATAGCCCACCTCGGCCGCGCCCAGCACCGCCTCGGCCACCTCGCCCGGAGCCGCATGGTCAGAGCCAAAGGTGCCCAGGCCGATGGCCGGCATAGTGGCGCCAGTGTGAAGCAGCACTTGTGGCACTGCCTGCGGTTCAACGCCATCTGCAGCCTGCTGAAAGAGCCGCGCTTGCCATGTCATGTGTGCACTCCTTGTTCTAGCTGGCTGACATTCTAGCCGCGATTCCACGCCAGAGAAACCGGCCAATTCCTGATCGTCGCAACGATGGGCTGCAGCGGTTTGACACGTTCTGCTCGCCCGCGTATCATGCGTCCTGTTGACAACCGCATATTGGATCAGAGTGCGCTCACGCCCGGATGCGTGGCGCGCGCCGGGCCGCAAGGCTCGTGCGAGGGGTAAAGCCGGTGTAAGTCCGGCGCTGTGCCGCAACGGTAGCTGAGGCAAGTCCTTAGAAGCCCGATGACCCCCTCTCTTCCCTGGCTTGTGATCGCCCTTCGAGCTAAAGGGGCCAAGCGCAGATTCGCCATCCAGAGCGACTCGCGGCCTACCCCACACGTCGGGTAGGCCGTTCTCTTTTTGGCGATGTCTGCAGAATCGTGGCTGGCTGGCGAGGCGCCTGTGGCGCGGGAGCGATCTGGCCGTCGGTTGGATCGATCGTATCCGCCAGACACACACGTAGAGGGGAATGACATGTATCGCCCGACCGCACTTCTGCTGATCGTCTCGCTTTTGCTGGGCTTGCTCCTGGCCGGCTGCGCGCCTGCCGCTCAACCAACGCCATCGCCCACCGTGGCCGCAACGCTTGCCCCTGCGGCCACGCCGCAGCTGGCCACCGCTGCACCGGCGCTTGCCACCGCCACACCGACGTCGGCCACGCCGGCCGAGCCGCCTACAATAACCGTAGTTGACGACCTCGACCGCACGGTGACCGTGGCGCTGCCCGCGCAGCGCATCGTCTCGCTCGCGCCCAACCTGACCGAGACGCTGTTTGCGGTGGGCGCCGGCGATCAGGTCGTGGGCGTGACCATGTTCTGCGACTATCCTGAAGCGGCGCTGACCCGCACCCAGGTGGGCGGCTTTACCAGCGACACCATCAGCATCGAGCAGATCGTCGCCCTGGACCCCGACCTCGTGTTAGCCACGGGCGGCTTTCAGCTAGAGACCATCCAGGCGCTAGAGCCGTTGGGCATTCCCGTGATCGCGCTAGACCCCAATAGCCTCGACACGGTGATGGCGATGATCGAACTCCTCGGGCAGCTCACTGGCCATGACGCTGAGGCCGCCGCCGTGGTGGCCGACATGACCCAGCGCATGGCCGTGGTCACCGGCATCGCCGCCGGAATCCCTGCAGAAGAGCGCCTCACCGTCTACTGGCAGATTTGGGACGAGCCGCTGATGTCGGCCGGGCCAAAGGCTTTCCCAGGACAGCTCATCGACCTGGCTGGCGGTAGCAACGTCTTTGCTGACTCGGGCGAGTTCTACCCCATGGTCTCGGCCGAAGAGGTTGTTTCTCGCAACCCGCAGGTCATCATGGGGCCCAACAGCCACGGCGACCGCCTGACTATTGAGACCTTCCAACAGCGTCCCGGCTGGACCGAGATCGAGGCCGTGGTCAACGGCCGCATTCACGTGGTGGACGACAACATCATCTCTCGCGCCGGCCCGCGCCTGGTGGACGCGCTGGAGGACATCGCTCAGGCGCTCTATCCTGAGCTCTACCAGTAGGCATCGCCCATGAAGACATCCCGCGTTTACGCCCTGTCGATTGCCCTGCTGGCTGTCGCCCTGCTGTTGACGGCAGTCTTGAGCCTGGGCCTGGGCGCAGTGCGGGTGGCCCCCGGCGATGTGCTCCTGGCGCTGTTTGGCAGCGCCAACGCTCCTCGTATGGCGCGCACCATCGTATGGGATTTGCGGCTGCCGCGTATTCTGCTGGGCATCTTGATCGGCGGCGGGCTGGCCACGGCAGGCGCCGCCTTTCAAGGGCTATTTCGCAACCCTTTAGCCGACCCCTTTGTGGTCGGTGCGTCGGGCGGCGCTTCGCTGGGCGCCACGCTGGCCATCTACTTTGGCGCACGCTGGGCGCTGGTCACCGGCACCCTGCTACCCCAGACCGGACTCTTTGCCCTGGGGCCGGTGCCGCTGGCCGCCTTTGTAGGCGCGCTGCTGGCCGTGGGGCTGGTCTATGCCATCGCCGAGTCGGGCGGCGGGGCGCCGATCGTGGCTTTGGTATTGGCGGGTACGGCGCTGAGCACGCTGCTTTCGGCCATCGTGGCTTTGCTGATGACCACTTCTGATAGCCACTTTCAGGCCACCTATGCCTGGCTGCTGGGCGGTCTGTCGGGCCGCAGTTGGTGGCACCTGCAGGCCACCTGGCCCTATCTTGCCTTTGGCATCCTGTCGCTTTGGCTCTTGAGCCGACCACTGGATGCTCTCTCCTTTGGAGATGAAACCGCTCAGAGCCTGGGGCTTTCCATCCGCCGCGCCAGAGCGCTGATCATTGTGGCCGCAACCCTCACGACGGCCGCGTCGGTGGCCGCGGCAGGCATCATCGGGTTTGTGGGGCTGATCGCGCCGCACGTGGCGCGGCTGTTTTTCGGCGCTGCGCATCGCAGGCTGATACCGGCCAGTGCGCTACTCGGGGGCTTGCTGGTGTTGCTGGCCGATGACCTGGCGCGTGCCGCCTGGGCGCCCATCGAGGTGCCCGTAGGCGTCATCACCGCCGTGCTGGGCGCACCGTTCTTTTTGTACCTGCTCAAGACGCGGCAGCGGCATCTGGGAGGCGGGCTGTGAAGTCGATCCGTGGCGACGGGCTGACCTTTGCCTACAACGGCGAGGATGTCTTGCACCGCCTCTCGCTGCTGGCGCAGCCGCAAGAGGTGCTGGGCATCATCGGACCCAACGGCGTCGGCAAAACCACCCTACTTCGCTTGCTGGCGCAAACGCTCAAACCGCGCGAGGGCCGCGTGGTGCTGGGCGAGCGCGACCTGTCCGAGCTCAGTCACCGCGCCATCGCCCGCGACCTCGCCCTGGCTCCGCAAGAGGATCCCACCACAGCACTGACGGTGGAAGAAGTCGTAGCGCTGGGCCGCGCCCCCCACCGCGGCTGGCTGCTGCCGCTGGCAGCCCACGATCACGCCGCCGTAGATGCCGCCATCGAACGCACCGGCCTGACGCGGCTGCGTGGCCGCCAACTGGGCGCCCTCTCGGGCGGCGAGCGCCGCCGGGTGGTGCTGGCGCGGGCGCTCTGTCAAGAGCCGCGGGTGCTGTTGTTGGACGAGCCCACCGCCTACCTCGACTTGCGCTATCAGACCGAAGTGTTGCACCTGGTAGCCGACCTCGCGCACCGCGACGGCCTCACCGTGGTGATGACCATGCACGACCTCAACCAGGCGGCGCTGTATGCCGACCGACTGGCCTTGCTTAGTGAGGGAGCGATGGTCGCCACGGGCACGCCCGCTGAGGTGCTGACAGCCGAGAACCTGACGCACGCCTATGAGCTGCCGGTGGAGGTCAGCACTCATCCCATCTATGGCACGCCGTTGGTGACGCCCGTTATTCACTGACGCAAAGAAACCGCGTCGCCCATCTGGGCGACGCGGTTTCTCGCCATTGCTCTTGGCCCACTAACGCACGCGCACCAGCTTACGAAAGCTGCGCACCTCTTGCGGCGGGTTCAGGTGCCGGCCATAGTCGGCCCAAGACACCTCGCCCACGTACAGGTCGCCGCGCGAATCGACCGCCAGGCCATGAGGCGCCAAGAAGCGGTCCGGCTCCAGGCCCTTGAAGGCAGCGCCGATCCAGGCAACCTCCTTGCCGTCCAGCGTGCGCACACTGACCCGCGCGCCCAGGTTGGGATAGGTGGCATTGATCGCCAGCGCCGTCGGCAGGCAGCCGATGAAGAGCAGCGGCTCCGAGCCGCGCTTGTCCAGGTAGATGCCGCAAGGCCGATGGATGTTCTGCCAGATGGTCAGCAGATTGCCTTCCCCGTCAAACACCTGAATGCGATGGTTCTCACGGTCGGCCACGTACAGCTTACCCGCGTCGTCGGCCACCACCATGTGCGACAGGTTAAAATGACCGGGCTCGATGCCAAACGCGCCCCAGGAGAGCACATGCCGGCCCTCGCGGGTGAAACGGTGCACGCGCGCGTTGCCATAGCCATCGGTGATGAACAGATCGCCCGTCACCGGGTCAGGCGCGACCTTGGTCGGACGATTGAACGGCTCTCCGCTGGCAAAGGGCGCTGGCTGACCTGCCGTGCCCAACGTTTGCAGCACCTTGCCATCCAGCGTCATCTTGCGCACTGTGTGGTCGCCATCATCCACGCACCACAGCGTGCCGTCCAGATCGAGCGTCACGGCGTGGGGCCGGTCGAACAGCCCGTCGCCCCACGCATCGACCAGGTTGCCGTCACGGTCGAACACGACCATCTTGTGGTCGCCGCGGCTAAAGACATACACGCGATCCTGCCCATCGCAGACCACATCCGGCACCTCGCGGAAGGTCCAGCCCGCGGGCAGCTTGGCCCAGTCTTCGTGCGCGTCGTAGACGAAATCTCCTGCACCCATGCGAACCGTCATCTCCGCCTCCTTCAGCATCTCGCCATGCCAGACCGTCTGCGACGCCTCGGCTCAGTAGGCCACCGCGACCGCCAACGCCTTGAGGTTATCGACGCCCGTCGCGGCCCTGCCCGCCGCCAGATCGTCCATCAGCGTCACCATCGCCTCATTGACCGGCACAGGAACGCTTAGCCGTCGCCCCTCGGCAACGAGGTGCCCGTTTAGCTGCTGCACCTCGGTGCGCCGTCCCTTGAGAACATCCTGCAGCAACGAGGGACGGCCTGGCTCGGGCAAGCGCGCCGCCTGTTCGGGCGTCAGGCCCCGGCGGCTGTGAATCTCGTCTACCGCCTCGCAGAGCTGCGCGAACCCCGCGGGCGTCTCGGCCGCCGCAAAGCTCTCGGGCTGAATGCCCAGCACCGGCTCTAGCGCCACCCCTGACGCCAGCGCCACACGGCCCGCTTCGACGCCAAGCGCTGCCTCGATCCGGTTGCGCTGTTGCCGTTGCTCCGGATCGAGCTTGGCGTCGCCCAGCGACCCGGCTACAGCGTTGCCCATACAGTTCCAGACCATCTTGGCCCAGCGCACGCCCCAGATGTTAGTCGTCGTATCGCTTGGGCCCACCGCGCCCAGCGCCTCTGCAGCCCAACGCGCGCGCGGCGTCACCAGGCCGTGCAGCTCGCCCACGGTGAAGGCGTGCTCCTTGATGTCCGTCCTGACCACATGCCCCGGACGGTACATGCCCGCGCTGATGGTGGCCACGCACCCCACGGTGCGGCCAAAACCCACCACGCTGGCCACGGCCTCGTCGGGCAGCGCATTCATGGCCGCCAGCATGCAACCGTTGGGCTTGAGATGCGGCGCGATCAGGTGCGCTGACCAGATCGTGTCGTAACCCTTGACGGAGAGAAAGACATAGTCGAACGGCGCGGCGATATTGCTGACATCGCTGAGATGTAGCGCCGTGCCGCGCACCGTGAACTCTTGATCGATGTCGGTCAGCGTCAGCCCCTGGGCGCGAATGGCCTCGACATGGGCCGCCCACTGGTCGATCATCGTCACGTCGTATCCATCGCGCAGCAGGTTGGCCGCAATCGTCCCGCCAATGCCGCCTACGCCCAGAACCGCGATTCGCACGCTCATGTCGCCTCCCACCTGTCTTCTGGCGGCCATTGTAGAGCAGCCAATGAGGCCTTCGCAAGTGGCCGGCCCATTGGCGCCAAGGGAGGTGCGGCCAAAGATAACCCCCTCGTTCCGCCTGTAAGCCCCAGACAGAGCGAGGGAGAAAGTGTGCCTGCAGTCGCCTATGGCGCCTACTTTGCTACGACGAAAGTTCCCGCGGCTTTGTCGCCTACACGCTGTTTGGTCTGCGAGCTGGCCACAGCGATGATGCCGATCAGATAGGCAAAGGGCAGGGCATCCACGATGCGCAGCAGATTGCGCACCACCGACTTGCCGATGCCCGGCGGGTTGCCTTGCGCATCGACGATCTTTATGCCCAGGATGCGCTTGCCCAGTGTGCCCCCGCTGGCCTCCAGCAGAATCGAATAGGCCAGGCTGATGACCATCATCAGCGCATAGGGCCCCATCATGGCGCTGGTGTCGCCATAGGCTATGGCTCGAGCCATCTGGTTCTTGAATAGCACACCCATGATCAGGTAGGACGGCAGACCGACGATGATGCCATCCAGAAGCAAGGCGACAAAGCGCGGGCCGAGCCCCTTGTACGATAGCATCGGCTGCGCGCCGGGCCAGGGCTGCGCCATGCCACCAGGGGCTGCGCTCGGCGTCCACTGGCTGTTGCTGGCGCCCATCGCCGGCGCCATGGAGACATTGCCATAACTGGCTGCAGGCGGCGGCGCCACCGGGCCGTAGGTGGCAGATGGCGCGTAGGCTGGGCCAGCCGGGGGCGGCCCATAGGACGGCTGGGCGGGCGGCGGGCTGGCCGGCCACGATGGCGCCACGCTGACAGAGGGCGAGGCGCTTGACTGTGGCGGTGGCCCATAGGCCGGAGGCGGCGTGGGCAGGGGTGTCACGGTCGCACCCGGGGCAGGTGCGCTGGCTGTCGACACCGCTGTGCTGGCCACGCGCGCGCCACACGCTGGACAGAACTTGTTGCCGGCGGGCACCGTCTGGCCGCATGCGGCGCATTTCAGCGCCAGGGGCTGCCCGCAGTTGCCACAGAAACGGCCCGGTGAAGGGTTCTCCTCACCACAGCTTGGACATTTTGCCATCGTCCCTCCCCTTGTCATCAATGTCCCCCTGCCGACGTCCCCGTCGGTCGGGCGCGGTGCAACGCTCCAGTCTGGACCTAGATCTCGACTTGCCAGCCATCATAGGCGACGATGATATCGTGCGGCCCCAGAATGTCACAGAGCTCCTCATAGGGCGGATTGGCGCCATGGGAGAAGTGATGGGCGATGAACAAGGCGCCGGGGTTCAGCAGACCCTCTCTTTCGAACAAACCACGATAATGGGTGACGTCCGCGATGTTCATGTGGGTGCTGCCCTGGCCGCGCCCCATGGTTTCGTCAATGATCACCGCGTCATAGCGCAGGCCTTGAATGGCCTCCCAGGTGTCATCGCGATAGCGCGCGGTGTCAGTCGAATAGAGAATCGTGCGGCTGCCGTCGCTGAGAGCGTAGATGGTCGGACAGGCCGTGCCATGAGTGGCAGCAAAGGGCGTGACCGTGTAGCCATTGCGCTCAACTCGCATGCCGGGCTTGAGATCGGCTAGCCACAGCCGATAATGCTCGCTATGGCGGCCCCAGACGGCCTCCACACGCTCGGTTGCATCCCACGGCCCCAGCACGGCCATCATGGGCAAGGGTGTTTTGGCAAAGGGGTAGGCGCGCCACGTCAGCTCGATCGGGTCGAGATGATCAGAGTGGCTGTGGGTGAGCAACAGCGTCGTCACCTGATCCAGTTTGGCGCCGTACAGCGCGCAGGCGGCGACGATATCGTTACAGTCGATCAGCAGGTCATCATTGACCAGCAGCGAGCTGCGCAGGCGTAAACTGCGCCCACCGCGCTGCCGCGCCAGTTCGCAGTTATCACAATGGCAAAAGGGCGCGGGATAGCCCTCTGCAGCGCCGGTTCCCAGGAAAAACAGCTTCACGGCAACCCTCCTCAGCAAAGGCCAAGATGACGCGAGTATGCCACGCCGGGCGGGCAAAATCAAAGCGGCTGTGAGGCAAAGGTGCCTGACAGCCGCTTGTGGTGTTCTCGCGCTCTAGTAGAGCAACACATCTCCCTCAACCACCGGCTCAGCCTCATCATCCAGCGGCGCCGTTGGATCGTCGTCATCATCATCAGCAGCAACCGCGACGTCTGGGTCAACAGCCACAGGCACGTCCTTTTCGCGCAGTACCTCCAGCAGGCCCAGGCTGAGCTGATGCTTGTCATGATCGACAGCCAGTATCTGCACCAGCACATTGGCGCCGGTGGCGATGTCGTCGCGCGTCTCACCATAGAGGCTTTGCAGCTTGGTTTCGTGCACCAGCCCCTCGACACCCTTGCCGATCTCTACAAACAGACCAAAGTCGACCACGTTGGTCACCCGGCCCACCACCGTGTCGCCGATAGCTAGGTCTGCGGTGACCTCATCCCACGGGTCGGGCAGCAGCCGCTTGCGGCTCAGCCCGATGCGCTGACGCTCCAGGTCGACCTGAAGCACGTACACCTCGATCTCCTCGCCCAAAGAGAGCACCTCTGAGGGGTGGGTCACATGCTCCCAGGCCAACTCGGAAATATGCACCAGCCCATCGATGCCCCCGAGGTCGATGAACGCGCCGAAATCAACCAGGTTCTGCACATAGCCCTTGCGAACCTGCCCGGTCTCTAGCTCGGTGATGATCTCTGAGCGGCGCTTGCGCTCCACCGCGCGGCGCGATAGCACCAGTCGCCGGCGTTGCGCGTTAACATCGATCATCGCCAGGCGCATCGTCGTGCCCACCAGCGCTTCCTTGGCCTCATCAGACTGCCCTGGCCGCCCACCGGATGGCAGCGAGCCCAGATGCGAGTTGGGCACAAAGCCTCGCAGCCGCCCGAAACGCACGACCACGCCCCCGCGGTTGGTCTCGACTACCTCACATTCGACGGTCTCGCCGGTCTCGACCATCTCCTGCGCCCGCAGCCAATCTTCTTGCTGCAGGCCCTGGCTGAATGACACCGGAATCAGGTCGTTAGTGCCGGGACCCATCCGCATCACCATGACGTGGATTGTGTCCCCCACTCGGAGGGCGTCAACACGCTCGCGTGGCACATGCTGTAGATCATGTGCTGGCACCACCGCATCGCGCTTGGCGCCAATATCAACCACCAGATCGCCTGCGCCCCTTTGGAGGATGAGCGCCTCGCAGATCGTGTTAGGGCGCGGCATAGTATAATCGTACTTGCCGCCACTCAACAGTTCCATGAACTTGGAGGCGAAGCTGGTGTTCTGTTCGTTAAGCATACCTCTCCTTGCGTTGAAAAGACTTGGCGCGGCTGGGTCTCACTCCGGGTGAACACCATAGCCACGCCCTCGCCCACAGAGAGGTCTGTCGAGCCAACTGCCTAAAGAGACCGCGGACACACGTGCTGCAATGAGGTACACAACCGGTCGTGGTTTGACAACCACTGCCATCCTGGATATTATACCCGGTTTCTCGTATTCTGTCACATTAGCGAGTCGACTGCAGATTTTGCGGGCGCGGCCATAAGCGACACGCCGCCTTTGACGGCAGCCATTCCCATATTGCTAGACAGTAGTATAATGTAATTAAACAAAAACAACAGCAACAGCGATATGCTGCCGCGTCCTGGACCGGACCGATGCGTTCCTACGCGCTGGCCGGCTGCGCTCACCATCATACTTTGCAGCCGAGTCTACATTGGCCGCCGACCGTGCTCGGGGGCTCTCTCCTCGCCCTTTTGCGCCTCGAGACGCGCCAGGCTCAGGCTTCTCAAGGATAGCGGGGGCCTTACGGCCCCCGCAAACACCACCAGGTCGAATCGCCGACACGACTCAATAAGGGGCGACCGCGCTCCCGGTCCGCGCCGCCTCGTAGAATGCCATGGCCACGCCAAAGGCCTTGCGCGCATCGTGAATGGTCAACATCGGCTCTGTGCTCTGTTCGATGCAGGTAATGAGATAGTCCAGCAGCAAAGGCGGCGTGGGAGCCCCCGACCAGTATTCGCCACCCGGGCGCTCAAAGACCCAGCCTTCAGCGCCCTGAGCCAGAACGCCCAAAGCTGGTAGCCGGAGGCCGTCATCGATGATCTCGCCGCGGGTCCCGATGACCTCAAGTCGACGAACACTGTTAGCCTTGGGCGAAGGCCCCGTCTTCCGCGGTGAGTTGATGGTCCACGAGGCCTCTTGCGTGGCAATGATGCCATTGGCAAAGGTAAAGGTGGCCAGCCCCCAGTCCTCGACGCCCAGTTCGGTGTGCACCAAATTCGCGGTCCGGCCCTCGACCCTGACGATGTCGCTGCCTGCGAGCCAACGCAGCAGTTCGATGATGTATATCCCCTCGTCGATGAACGACCCGCCCGGCACACACTTGGGGTCTGTAAACCAGCCCCCCTTCCCCGAGTGCGGCCAATCTTCGGCAATCGACCAGCGCCCGGCGTGGTGCATCACGGCGACTGGGCCGATCTCGCCCGCGTCAAGGCGCCGTTTGAGGTCCATGGCTCGTAGACAAAAAGAGTGCTGAAAGCAGACGCACTTGACGCCAGCGGCTTGCACAGCGGCCACCATCGCATCAGCTTGAGCCAAGTTCATGGCCATAGGCTTGCCCATGATCATGTGCTTGCCCGCTTCTGCTGCCATGATGACGCACCGGGGCATGTCGCAGACTGGCGGCGCGATATGCACAATGTCGATGTCGTCGCGCGCCAACAGCGACTCATAGTCGGTGTAAGCCTGGACGCCAAAGGTGCTGGCGAATTCTTGCACGTGCGACTCGACAGAGTCAGCCACCGCCACCAACTCGGCCCTGGGATACTCTCCAATCGATCGAGCCAGGCCAAATCCAGAGTACCAATGTCCCAGGCCCATCACGGCCACACGCCATTTCTTCATTGCGCCCCCAAATGAAAGGATTGCGGTCTCGGACAACCGCAATCACTATAGGGGTCGAAACAGGCAGACGCAAGGCGTTACGTCAGCCCTGGTCGGTGGAGCAGGTCTATGTCACCATTGTCCAGCATTATCAGGATGGATTGTCACGCGATTCACAGAGGCGCAACCGCGCTCCCCGTCCGCGCCGCTTCATAGAATGCCATGGCAACGCCAAAAGCCTTGCGCGCATCGCGGATGCCAAGCGATGGCTGGATGTCTTGCACGACGCAGTTGAGCAAATAGTCCAGCAACGCCGGAGGCGTGGCGCCAGGAAACTCACCGCCCGGGCGCTCGAACACCCAGCCTTCGGCGCCTTTGGCCAGAATGCCAAATGCCGGCATGCGCAGACCATCGTCAACGATCTCGCCGCGGGTGCCGACGATCTCGGTGCGGCGCACACTGTTGGCTTTAGGTGACGGGCCGGTCTTGCGGGGCGAGTTGATGGTCCACGAGGCCTCTTGCGTAGCAATGATGCCATTGGCAAAGGTGTAGGTGGCCAGCCCCCAATCCTCGACCGCCAGCTCTTTGTGCACCAGGTTGGCTACGCGACCCTCGACCTGGACGATGTCGCTGCCGGCCAGCGCCGTCAAGAGCTCGATGCCATAGATGCCCTCGTCGATAAAGGCGCCCCCCGGAACGCATCTAGGGTCAGTGAACCAACCCGGTTGGCCTGAGTGGTACCAATCCTCGGCGATGGACCAGCGTCCGGTGTTGTGCATCACGACGATGTCGCCAATCTCGCCAGCCTTTAGGCGACGTGCAAGGGCGGACTCACGCAAACTGTAGCCGTGCTGGAAACAGACACACTTGACGCCTGAAGCTTCCACCGCCGCCACCATGGCGTCGGCCTCAGCCACCGTCATGGCCATTGGCTTACCCATGATCATATGCTTACCCGCCTGCGCTGCCCCGATCACACAGCGGGGAATGTCGCACACCGGCGGCGCGATGTGAACGATGTCGATATCCTTGCGCTCGAGGAGCGCCTCGTAGGAAGTGTAGGCATCCACGCCAAACGTGCTGGCAAACTCGTTGACATGCGCCTCATCGAGATCGGCCACCGCCACCAACTCTGCTTTGGCGTACTCAGGCAGCGCTCGCGCCAGCCCATAGCCAGAGTACCAGTGCCCCAACCCCAACACCGCCACGCGCCACTTGTGCGTCATTTCGATCCTCCAGAGTAATGATCGGCCCTACGGCCAGCGTAGCGCTATCCTACACTGAGTTACTTTTCGGGCGCAAGTGGCCTCGGTTGCAGAGGCGTTGGTGCTGCCATACAGTCCGATGCCCAGATCGGCCACTGGCTAATGGCGCAACGGAGCAAGGTGGCTAACACGTAAAAAAGACCAGATTACAAGAAAAAAGAGCAAAGCCAAGTATCACACGTGCTACGGGTCGCCTGTGGTTCCCTTATGTCTGTGCCTTCCGTGGTTACATCCGGCCTCTTCCGCGGCCAAACACAATCTGCAACCGAGCCCATAAGTGGACCCTGAAGCGCAAACGCGAGGCACACTTCAGAGGAGCAGTCGGCGTTTGAGCAGCTAAGGCGTGACCACGAGACCATAGCCAGGCAACACCCGGCGACCCGCAAGCTGCAGTTGATCAGCAGCACGAGCAATGCAGTGGCGCTGCCGAGCGAGGCCCCACGCCCAACAAGAAACGAACACGATCGCGAGATGCAGGCTCGGGCTCGTGTAGCACCTCCTCGACGCACAAAGAGTGTCACAGTTTCTGCCCAGAGGCATGCAGCAATCAGCGGAGCTTTCCCCTGGCAGGTGGACGGGGGGGAACTAACGCGAGAACAGGGTGATTCCCAGCACCGAGAGCACCGCGAGCAAGATGGCCCCCAAGGCAAGCAGCACCATAAAGCGCCGCTCCTCTTTTTCGTCAGAGTTGAGGGGCCGCACGGCGCCACGATGGCGCCTCTCCTGTAGCTCGCCAACGACCAATCCCCCCAACAGGCCGGTCGGCACACCGACGATAATGCCCAGGAAAGTGTTGCCGCTCACAGCCGTCAGCGCGGCGTCGATCAACAGCCCGGCTGCCAGCCCCCAGGCCAGCCCCTGGCTACGATAGTACCCTTCAGTGGGCTGCATTTCGCGTCTAATGGCCTGCTGATGGCCAAGCCAGGTATACACTATCACCAGCACAGCCCCGACGAGCGGCACGATCACAGCGCTACTGGTTGCTCCCATCATGTTTGCTCCTCTGGCGATCTTGCACGCAGATCATGTAATGAAATCAAGAGTCGTTTTGCCATCGGTTGCCACATCAGGCCCTCTCCTTCGAAACTATGCCCGCGCCGCGCGCCTGTAGTCTTCTTGTAGCCAACACGTTCGTAAAAGCCGATGGCCTCTAGCGTGGCGGCGACCTTGATCTGGGTCACCCCACATGCCTGACTGATGCCCTCGAAATGATCAACCAACAGGCGACCGATGCCTTGCCGCTGGTGGTCCAGTCGCACAAAAAGGCTGCCCAGCCGACCCTCGCGGCCACGCAGCACACCCACAATCTCGCCAACAGCTTCAGCCACCCATACCCACTGCGACCGAATGGTTGCGGCGATAGCTGCCTGGTGCACCGGATCGGCGGAATGCGCCTGGGCGAACGGCCCCAGCAACGCCGGCAACTGCGCGAGGGAGGCGAATTGCAGATTGCAGGCGCTATAGGTCTCGGCGATCAGGACGCCAACCGGGCCGGCATCCTCGTCTCGATACGCGCGTATGTCTGCATTCACGGTCATGGCCTCACTCTCTGGGTACCCATTCTACATACTTCGGTCTGGCGCGAGCAATCGCCCTGGCTTGGCCGTGCATCAATCTCATCCCGCCCGGCGGCTATTCGAATAGCGTATCTCCTGTCATCAGCAACTCCCGAGCGGCGTCGCGGTCTAGCTCAATGCCCAGGCCCGGCGCATCGGCCACAGCCATGTAACCTTCTCGAATGAACGGCTTGTCGCCCTGACACAGATCGCCCCACCAGGCGATGCCGCGCCCATGAAACTCGAGAATGAGGAAATTCGGAATCGCGGCGCATACGTGGCACGCCGCCATCATGCCCAGTGGCGAGGAGACATTGTGTGGCGCCACCGGCACATAATGAATCTCAGCCAGCTCGGCGATGCGCTTGCCCTCCAGAATGCCGCCAGCCTTGGCCAGATCGGGCATGATGATATCCGCTGCTCGCCGCTCTAGCAGCTCACGAAAGCCATAGCGCGTGTACTGGTTTTCGCCAGTGAAGATCACGGTGCTCGTTTTGTCGATCAGATCTGCCAGGGCATCCACATTCTCGGCAGGCAGCGGCTCTTCGAGCCACATCAGGCGCAGATCCTCGACGGCATGAGCCAGACTGATCGCCGAAGGGAGATCGAACTGCCCGTGGCAGTCGATGGCCAGATCGTTTTCAGGCCCGATGGCATCGCGCACCCCCGCGATCACTTTGACGACGTGATCCAGTTCTCGCGCGCTGAGGGTATAATTGTAGCGGTCATGCTTGCCCGGGGCCATGCCATCCACATCGAACTTGACCGCCGTATATCCCTCGGCCAGCACCTCTCGCGCCTTTTCGGCATAGGCTGCAGGGCTGTTGTCGTGACCGGCGTGGCAGTCAGCATAGAGGCGAATGCGCTGGCGAAACGCGCCGCCCAGCAGACGGTACACGGGCGCGCGATAGTGTTTGCCAGCGATGTCCCAGAGGGCGTTTTCGATGCCGGTCAGGGCAAAGGTCATCGGCGCCGTGCTGCCGCCGCTATAGCGTCCATCGCGGCGCAATCTCTCCCAGAGCGGGCCGATATCGAGCGGATCCTGGCCCAGTAGCAGGCTCCTGTATCTGCCCATGACGATCTCCTTGGTCGCCATGCGCGACCAAATTGGGCCTGCCGAGTTGCACTCGCCGGTGCCATAGAGGCCAGCATCGGTGTAAACGCGCACAAATGTCCAGGTGCTCCCGCCCGAATCGGGCACATTGCGCCCCACTACACTCGCCTGGATGTCGGTGATCTTCACAGATGCCTCCTTGGCTGAAATGGCCTCAGTGAATGCGCGCATTCTGCCATCGGCAGGGCGGCGCCGCAACTGCCCTACGGCTTTGCATCATTTCCGCGGGCAGACTTTGTTGACAGGCCGGGGCAGGTCACTACAATGCCATCGGCGCAGAAGACAGCATCATGCCGCATGGCAGCGGCGCCGGGGCGCATTGCCTCTGGGTGCCGTATGCTCCTCGCCAATATCCATGGCATGTGCCGTCGTTCGCCTCTATGAGCGGCGCGCAGCAAAACGCAGGAGTTCAAATGCTCACTTTGTTGATGGTGCTGGGGGGTCTCGCCCTGTTCTTGTACGGCGTTCACATGCTCAGTCAGGGGATGGAGCAACTCGCCGGCGGCAAACTGCAGCAGTGGCTCGACAAAGCCACCAATCACCCGCTCAAGGGAGCCACTTTTGGCGCTGCGGCCACCGCGATTCTGCAGAGCAGCAGCCTCTTGATGGTCACCATCATCGGCCTGGTCAACGGCAATCTCATGACGCTCGGCCAGGCCATCGGCGTCATGCTCGGCCAAGAGATCGGCACCACCCTGACGGGACAGCTGATTGCCTTCAAGGTGGGTGACGTGCGCTTTTTGGCTATCGCGGCCGGCTTTGCCATGATCGAGTTCGGCAAAAAGCGCAGCCTGCAACGCTACGGCCAGGTGCTGTTGGGCTTTGGCATCATCTTTACCGGCATGGAGACCATGTCGGGCGCACTGCGACCTCTGGCAGACAACCCCGCCATCTCGGCCTGGTTGATGATCATGGGCCAGAGCCCGCTGTTAGGCGTGCTGGCCGGCACCATCATCACAGCGCTCATTCAGAGCAGCTCTGCCATGACTGCCCTGGTCATCGCCCTCGGCGCCGCCAACCTTATCACCCTGCCCGGCGCCATCGGCCTGATCTATGGCGCCAACATCGGCACCTGCATCACGGGCTATATTGCGTCGCTCCGCGCCTCGGTGACCGGCAAACGCGTCTCTATGGCGCAGATCCTGATCAATGTCATTGGCGTGTTGCTGTTTTTGCCCTTTATCACCCCCTATGCCGACCTGCTGCTAAAGACCGCGGGCTCTCTGCCACGCCAGATCGCCAACGCCCACACGCTCTTTAACGTGGCCGTCAGCGCCGTGCTGTTTCCCTTTGTGCACCAGATCGAGCGTGTCGCCTCGCTACTCGTCCCAGACCGCCCACGGAAGACCAAGCCGCCCGTGACGCGGTTCATCAGCGACCATTTCCGTGGGGTACCCTCCATAGCCATCATGGAGTCAGCCCGTGAGCTGGGCTATATGGGTGAAACTGCCCTGCGGATGCTGGATCTCAGTCGTGAGGCCCTACTGCATCAGGATTTGGAAAAGGCCGACGAGGTGCTGCATCTGGAGCGTGAGGTGGTGGACCCGCTTTGCGACGCCATCGAGCGCTTTGTAGACAGCGTCATCGCCGAGGACCTGGACGAGTCAGAGCGCCACAAGTGCTTTCAGATCAAGAACATCAATGTCGACCTGGAGCGCGTGGCCGACCACACCGAGAATATGGCCGAAGCCGCGCAGGATCGCGTCTATCACGAGGTGGCGTTCACTGCTTCAGCTCTGGCGGACCTCGACCGGGCCTTTGCCCATGTGCGCGAGACGCTGGCGGTGGCGCTGGCAGCTATACAGACTGGCGACCAAGAGTTGGCGCTGCAAGCCTGCCGCATGGAAGATGAGATGGACCGCATCAACCTCAGCGCGCGTAACAACCATCTGAATCGTCTGCACACGCAGGAATGCGATTCAGAGGCCGGGGTGCTGTTCATCGAGACCCTGCGGAACCTGGAACGCATTGGCGATCACGCCGATAACCTGGCGGTCAGCGTCCTGCGCAAATCATAGCCCCGACCAGCCGCAATGCCCTTGGGCGCCCTCTAGGCGCCCAGCAACGCGGCGAGATCCTGTTCCAGGCTCTGTCGAGGGCGCTCGACCAGCCGGCCGATCTCACGGCCTTCTCGGGCAATGATCAGCGTGGGAACTCGCTCTACGCACCAGGTTTCCACAAGCCCATCGGGATCGCGCTTATCCCAGTCCACGCCAACGAGGCGCAGGCGCTCATCTGGCCAGCCGGCGCTGGCCAGCACGTGCAGCAGGCGTGGCAGTTCACGCTTGCAGTCGCCACACCAGGTGGCCAAGAACACCAATAGCTCGGCCCCTGCCAGGCGCGCCGCGATGTCCTCAACAGCTTGCGTCGCGGGCGCATAGGGCTCGGCCAGCACCTCGCCCCAGGCACGAAAGGCCAGCAGCTCGTCTAACGTGACTTGGCCCTCCAGCACGTAGGGCTGCGGCGCCAGAGATCGATCAGCGTCGTCTGCTGCTGACCTGGCGTCGGTCAGCCGATCCAACAACCTGCCCAGCCACGACCTGTTCATGCGTCCCCCTGGCACAGAATTTGGCGTGATTATACCGCGACCGTCGCTTGGCAGCGCAACGCGCAACTCATACACCAGTTCGCTGGCGGCCCGTTGTCGGATCGGATAGGCTCAGGAAGCGTGTGCCCGGTAGTGCAATAGGAATGTCACCATGGCCTTCTGTCCGCCTCCTCCGCCTGGCAGTCGCATCGCCGTCGTTGGCGGCACCGGATTTCTTGGCGCCCACATCGTTCGTGAGCTGGCGGTGGCGGGCTACCAGCCGGTGGCCGTCGCTCGGCGCCCCGAGCTGATTCACAAACTCTGGCCCCAGGTCCATGCCGAGACTCGCGTCGCGGACGTTAGCGACCCCGACTCGCTCGAGGCCGCGCTGGTCGGCTGCGCTGCCGTTCATTCCACGGTGGCGCTGGTTGATCAGGCTTTTACGTCCACCCGCCCCGAGGTGGAGGAGCAGCTCATAAGCACCAACGTGCAGGGCGCGCTAGATGTGCTGCGCGCCGCTCACCTCAACGGCATCGGCCGGGTGATTCTGGCGGGTAGTTGCTCCATGCGCTACCAGGCCAATGGCACGGTGGCGCGCGAATCCTCTCCCCCTACCGATCCGGCCCTGGTGGGCGATGCCTATGTGCGCAGTAAGCTGGCGCTGGGCGAGCAAGCGCCAGCGTTGGCCGACGAATTCGGTCTCAACCTCACCATCACGATGCCGGGAGCCCTCTTTGGGCCGGGTGACCATCAGCCCAGCCTATTCGGCGGGACGATCATCAAGCGCCTCAAAGGCGCCGCCGATCCCAGCATCGAGGGTGGCATGCCGCTGGTGGATGTGCGCGATGTGGCCCGCGCTCATGTGCGCGCCATGGCCCGCGACCGGCCCGCGCCGGCCTACCTGCTGGTGGCCGAGACCATGCCCACCAAAGCGTGGCACGACTTGATCTCGGAGCTCTCCGGCGCGCCAGTCGTAGAGCGGTACATCTCTGCCAAGATGGCCCTGACGATGGCCAGGCTGGCCGAGGCAGCCGCCAAGCTCTCAGGGCAACCGCCACGGTTCACCCGCGACACGATTCAGCACGTGGCCATCGATCAGCAATTCGATTGCTCGCTGGCGC
>Ga0351918_1071_pt1 | contig 40574 bp, 44 predicted proteins | sample TotcelHT113001N5_FD_206844 | JGI IMG/M metagenome (GOLD analysis project Ga0351918, IMG submission 206844) | Enriched cells from coal bed in the Powder River Basin, Montana, United States - Total cells T11 rep1 HSBNCT.T11.300.1.N5 ... | reverse complement strand
TTTTAGCCCAATTGATCAATTCTGCTCCGTTTGATCTGGATCGGAGAGGAACTCTGATGAAATCGTTTGCTTGTATTGCGCTTGTCGCAGCGACCACACTCTCCCTTGGCGGTTGCTACACGCCCCAGGATCGCGCGCTCGGGGGTGCTGCTATTGGCGGGCTTGGCGGCGCTGGCATAGGCGCTCTGGCGTCTGGTGGAAGAGCCGGTGGAACTCTCGCCGGAGCCGCGATCGGCGCTGCGGGCGGCGCCGCGGCCGGCGCGCTGACTGCGCCTCCACCGCCTCCGCCGCCGTATTACTATTGAGTTCGCGCGCGATGAAAGATCCCGCGCCCTACACTTCGCCGCTGCGCATCCGCAAGAGCGGCGAGTCCTTCGGGCGTTAGGCGGAAGCCGCTGTGTAGCCTTGCTCGCTCGACCAGGCCTCGATCAAGTCAGGTCCATCGTAAAATTCGATCCGATGGTTGTCCCCTGAATTCTTGTATCGCGCGACGGCTCCGCCGAACGAGCTGCGCGCCTGGATCGTTTCGCGATTTCGCAGCGTGCCGAGCTCTTTGCCGTTTTTTGAGATCACAATGGTATATCGAGGTTCGCACGGCCGATAGGCGTTCATTGTCGCGCTCCTATTGTCGAATCGCCGAACTCAATGCTCTCACGGTCGATGAGGCATGATGATGGCGGAAAGCAAGAAGCAGAACGCCGTCGACCACGGTTGGGCTGTCGAACGGCGGAGAGCACGACGGGCGCGTAAAGAAAGATAGAGGGTCTTCGCGGAACCATCAGATGTGCGTATGGGACCGTTGCTTCGGCTGTAGAGCTCGGCATTTAACTGCCTTAAAGGTGAGCCAAGGAAGCGAAGGCTTGAGAAGGAGATCGCAGCTCTCGCGGCTGGCGTCTATTATCCGACCGAACGAATTTCGACCGTTGTGCTGTTCGGTCCCGTCTATCAAAAGGTTCTGGCGGAGGCCGAGGAGTGGGGCGCCGAGGTCGTCGTCGTAGGCTCCCACCGGCCAGGAATGGATCGGTTTCTCATTGGCTCCAGTGTCGGTGCCATTAGTACACCACGCAAAGTGCTCAGTGCTTGTCGTGCGGTCTTCGCCTCGACCGCTTCAGCGTGGGCATTGAACATCCGGAAGCTCGCTGTGCGTCTTCTTCAACCGCAGCGCGCGAGCCCCGCAGCGTATCGGCGCAAGCTCACTGCCGGCCGCCGTGGGCTATCGGCGCGATGTTGTAGCGCGGCTGGAGATTGCACTGCTGTACGATCAGATCGGCGAGGGCTGGAGGTCACCGCACGCACCTCAATACCCAAAAGCTGAGCCGTAAGGGCCCTAGAATGTATTACACAGACAGGAATGTGCCAGTTCGTCGGGGTTGTATCGGACCAGATTCGTTGCTGCGGCGCCATGATGGGCGCGCCGACGAAAGAAAAATGGCCTTCCGTTCAATTTAGCGGGAAACCGCGGGCCAAGAACACCAGTTCGCCGCAGCGACGATCGCATGGCCTTGATGTCGGCCGCCGGGCCCAACGTAGGCGCCCGGCGACTTACTCTGATGGAGCGCTCAGCTTGGCGGGAAGTTGAGCCCGGATCACATCCGCGATTCTCTCAATGGCAGTCACCGCGTCGTGTGCGCGCCGTTCCGATGCGGCCAACTCTGCCGTCTTGGAGACGAGCTGTGATTGCAGTGTTTTGAGCTCGTGATGCGCCTGCTCGACGGCAGCAGACATTTGCTCGATTCGAACCTCGGCCAAGCGCAGCATAGTCTCTGCGCGTTCGGCGCGGAGCTCGGCGTGGCCCAGCTCTTCCTTCACCGCATCGGCGACTTCATGAGCGCGCATTAGCGCTTGAGCTGCCTGCTCATCGAATGCTTTGATCGCCGCCGCTGTTTCCGACACAAGATTTAGCGCGGCGGCGACATCGTAGCTCTCACGGGCAGGCTGACGCGCCAAACGCTCGTTGCCGCCGATGGTTTCGTCCTTGGATTGGTTCAAATCGGGCGCATTCATTGACGCCTCCGGCCATCGTCCGTTTGGGCTTGTCGGGTATCGTCACACTATTGGCTTCATGATAAAGAGTCCGGCATAATTTCAGTCTGCTGACGGGCGAGCGTTTCGCCAGTCGCCAGAAGGGCTCTCCGAGTCGCCTGACGTTCTGCGATGGCTGCGCAAGCGAACCGCAAAACGGCGACAGCGCGGGCGAGCGAAGCATCATGCCGTCGTGCAAATTGCGTCGAAAGGTGCAAACTGAGGGTCTGGAGGCCCTAGTTTCAAGCGAGGTTGCGCAATGGTGAAATTTGGCATCTTGGCGATGCTGGAAGCGAAGATCGGCAAGGAGCACGAGGTTGCAGCATTCTTGAAATCCGCGCTGCCGCTCGTGGAAGCAGAGCCGGGCACAGTCTCGTGGTTCGCGATCCGAGTGTCATCCACCACTTTCGGCATTTTTGACGTCTTCCATGACGAAGCCGGCAGAGATGCTCATCTTGCGGGGGAGGTCGCCAAGGCGCTCATGGCAAAGGCTCCGGAGCTTTTCTCCCAGTCGCCAAAAATCGAAAAAGTTGATGTGCTGGCGTCTAAGTTAGGGTGAAGCGCAAAAAACGCCCCGATTGTCGATGTAACGGTCGGGGCGTTTCTGCCGCCAGCGGAGAGATCGACACCAGCGGATTTCAGAAATCGTAAACCTTCGCTGCGTCCGCCGCAACTCCTCGGGCAAGAGCCATTCGGTGAGATCTCGAAGGCGAGCGAGCCGACCATCGTCGCTGCGGGAGGCGAATGCGCCAGACGCAGACGAAGAGCGGGGGCATGGTGTTGTTGTGGGGCGCTAATGACCGCTCCTCCCAGGCCTCTGCGCCGGATTTCATAGCCGTCGCGATATGTTCTCGACGGCGGTCGCTCTGTATTCTTCAGCGATGGGACCAGCAAGGAATGAACCAGAAATTCGACGGAATGCGCTGCGTCTTAGACGTCTTCCATCTTCAAGCTCTCCAGCAACTCCTCTCTGGAGGACAGCCTGCCTGGCGGCCGGACGGCCGCCTACGATAATGCGGCGCCTGGTGTTGAGGACGGATATGACTTGGAGATCCAAATGACGATATGCAGTGATGCTCTCGTTTCCGGCGCGACTGTGTATTCATGAGCATGCGCTTCGACACGTGGAGTTCGAAAAACTGGGAAAGAGGCTAGGCCAGGCTCGTCCATTTGAGCACAGCAGCGACCACTAAATATTGTGGGGTAGATTAGCGGGTGCATTCGCAAATAAAGTAAAAATACTAACTAAAACAATAAGTTACATGAAATGTATGGCGGAAGGGGTGGGATTCGAACCCACGGTGGAGTCGCCCCCACGCCGGTTTTCAAGACCGGTGCCTTAAACCACTCGGCCACCCTTCCGCGTCGGTCGTGATATAGCACGCGTCGTGTTTTTCGCGACCCGGATTTGCGCGTGCCCCTCTACTTCGCCTATGGCTCCAACATGGACGCCGCCGCCATGGCGGGTCGCTGCCTCCGCTCCCGGCGGCTCGGTCGCGGACGGCTTGCGGGCTACAGGACGATTCTGATGCCTTCGGGCTTTGTCAGCGTCGCGCCGGACCGCCGCACGAGCGTTCACGGCGTGCTGTGGGACGTCGCGGTCGGCGACGTGGCGTCGCTCGATCGCTATGAAGACGTCGCCCGTGGTCTTTACGCCAAGAAAAATTTGCCGATTCTGCGCGAACCGGTCGGCTCGGTTCTCGCGCTGACCTATGTCGGCGCGCGGCCCGATCTTGGCTCGGCGCCCCGCGGCTACTTCGAGGCGGTCATCGCCGCGGCGCGCGCGCAAGCGCTGCCGGGCCCGTATGTCGACTATCTATCGAGCCTGCTTTCCGCTCCGCAATCAGGGCGACGATCATGAATGCAAAAACGCCGGTCGTCGGCGCCGTCGACGAACTGCGCCGCTATGTGTGCGCGCGCCGCGCCGCCGGCGAGCGCATCGGCCTTGTGCCGACGATGGGCGCGCTCCACGCCGGGCATCTGTCGCTCGTGGACGCGGCGCGGCAGGCGGCGGACCGCGTCATCGTCACGATTTTCGTCAATCCGGCGCAGTTCGGCCCGAAGGAAGATTTCGCCCGCTATCCGCGCACGCTCGCGGCGGATGTCGAGAAGCTTTGCAGCGTCGCCGCGGATCTCGTCTTCGCGCCGTCCGTCGACGAGATCTATCCCCCAGGCTTTTCGACGAAAGTCGTGCTCGAGGGGCCGGCGACCGCCGACCTCGAAGATCGATTTCGGCCGACGCATTTTTCCGGCGTCGCGACGGTGGTGACGAAGCTCCTCAATCAGGCGCAGGCCGACGTCGCGGTCTTTGGCGAGAAGGATTACCAGCAGCTTTTGGTGATCAAGCGTCTCGCGCGCGATCTCGACATCGGGACCGAAATTCTCGGCGCGCCGACTCTGCGCGAGGCCGACGGCCTCGCCATGTCTTCGCGCAACGTCTATCTTTCACGCGAGGACCGTGAACGCGCAAAGCAATTGCACGGCGCGCTGAGCGAAGCGGCGCGTCAGATCCTTGCTGGCGAGAACATCGGCGCGGCGACGGCAGGCGCGGGCGACGCGCTTACCGAGGGGGGATTCGAGGTGGATTATCTCGAAGCGCGCCATGCCGAGACGCTCGCTCCGGTCGCCTCTCTCGCGGATGGTCCCCTTCGTCTGCTGGCCGCGGCGAAGCTCGGCGCGACGCGGCTCATCGACAATATCGCGGTCCAATCATGAGCGATCGGGAGACCATACGCCTCGTCATCGAAGGCCGGGTGCAGGGCGTCGGCTACCGCGCCTTTCTCGTCCGCGAGGCGGATGCGCTCGGTCTCACTGGATGGGCGCGCAACAGGCGCGACGGCGCGGTCGAGTCGGTCGTCTCGGGGCCGCGCCCGGCGCTTGACGCGCTTATCGATGCGGCGCGACGGGGTCCGCGGCTCGCGCGAGTCGACGCGCTGCGCGAGGAGCCGGCGGATGAAGCCGCGCTCGTCGCCTTTTGCGGCGCGGGATTTTCCGTCGCCCCTGACGCGTGAGCTGGAGACGAGACGTGGAGACGAGAACGTGACGAACGGCCATCGCTTTGTTCTCGCCGGGGTCATGGGCTGGCCGATCGCGCATTCGCGCTCGCCGAAAATCCACAATCACTGGTTCGCGCAATATGGGATCGAGGGCTGCTACGCGCCGCTGCCGGTCGAGCCCGGCCGGCTGGAGGCGGCGTTGCGCGCCATGCCGGCGCTCGGCTTCGCCGGCTGCAACCTCACGATTCCGCACAAGGAAACGGCGCTCCGGTTCCTCGATCATGTCGATGACTCGGCGGCGCGGATCGGGGCGGTCAATTGTGTGGTCATCGAAAGAAACGGCGCTCTGATCGGCCGCAATTACGATGGCTACGGGTTCATCGAGTCGCTTTATGAGGCGGCGCCGCTTTGGCGCGCGGAAAGCGCGCCCTGCGTCATCATCGGCGCCGGCGGGGGCGCGCGCGCGATCATCCATGGCTTGCTTGAGGCTGGCGCGCGCGAGATTCGTCTGTTCAACCGCACCCTGGCGCGAGCTGAAATTCTCGCCGCCGACTTTGGGCCGCGCGTGTCGGCGTTGCGCTGGGAAGAACGCGAGGCGGGGCTCGCCGGAGCGGGGCTTCTCGTCAATGCGACGAGCCAGGGCATGGTCGGCCAGCCGCCGCTGGATCTGTCGCTTGCGGCGCTGCCGACATCGGCGCTCGTCGCCGACATCGTTTATGCGCCGCTGGAGACGCCCTTGTTGGCGGCCGCCCGCAAACATGGCGCAACCCCCGTCGATGGGCTCGGCATGCTGCTGCATCAGGCGCGCCCGGCGTTTCGCGACTGGACCGGCGTGATGCCGGACGTGACGCCGGCGCTGCGCGCCAAGATCGTCGCAACGCTGTAAAAGAAAGAGCGCCGCGACATCGCCGCGGCGCTCTTCTTACATCAACTCACGTTTCGCGTTACGCCGCGCGCGCGCCGTAGATCGGCGTGATGGAGAAGCTCAGCAGACGTTGCGCGAGCGTCATCAACTCGGTCGACTGCCGCAGCAGCGTGTCGAGCCGGTCGCTCACGAAACGCGACTGGAGCGTCGTCACCTCGTCGATCGTCTTGGCGCTGGCGAGCCGCTCGGCGAAGTCGAGGAACGCAGTGGCGTTTTCCGCCCAGAGATCGATGGACTTCTGCTGCCAGAGGGCAGGGTCGAATCCTTCGGCCTCGCTTTCGGCGGGCTTTGGAGGTTCGGAGATCGCGAGGGCTGTAGAGGGAGCCGCGACGATCACCGGCGTCTGCGTTTCAACAGGGGCGGGGGCCGGCTCTGCGCTGACAGCTTCGTTCGCCGTCGGAGCCGTCTCGGCCTCCGGAACGCCGGCGGCCAAGCGTTTCGTTTCCGGGGCCTTAGGCTTTTGGGAACCGTTCTGCGGATTGGCCATTGAGCTTCTCCCGGTTAGGACTTCGTCGTCGTGCGCTGGAGGCTCGCGCCAAGCTCCGTGGTCTGCTCCTGGATCGCCCGCAGTTGCGCCTGCACGAACTCCGACTGAAGCTTGAAGACTTCCTGCGGGTCCTTGGCGTGGACGAGCTTCTGGGCCAGATCGAAGGCCGCGTTCACATTGGCCTCGGCAAACGACAGGGCCTTGACGCTGACATCCTTGGCGCTCGGCAGCCCGAACGGGATCTCCGCCGAAGTGTCGAGCGCCTTCTGCGCGGCGCCGGCGAAACCTTCAAAGGCCTTGCGCGCCTGTTCGACGCTCTTCTCCGCAAAATCGCGGACTTCAGTGGGAATTTGGTAGACAGCTTCGACCATGGCGCACCTCCGTGCGGTGAAAAATCAAACAAGCGCCGCGCTAAACCATATTTAACCCGCGTCGCGCCCGGCCCCAACGGCGATCCGGCGAGTCCAATCATACTGCCCGATTTTATGTTGCGATGCAACAATTTTGTGCGCCGCAGCAGATCGGGAAGTTGGAAACGTAGAAATACGATGAAAGGCGCGCGACAATCATAGACCTTGCGCGCGGCGGCGGCTAATTTGCTTGCATCCGTTAGCGTCGAGCCGACGAGACGCCTGAGAAGCGCGCGGCGGGCGAGACCGTCGGTTGAGGCGGTAGGCAATGGGCGGTTCGCAGCAGGACCTCGAGGAAGACGCGCGAGCAGCCGCTTGCGTGGCGGCGGATCCTGTTTTTTCCGCGCTCGACGCCTCCGGCGCGCCAATTGTCGCGGCGGGCGGCGATCCCCTGCGCATTGCTTTTCTGAACGAGTCCGCCCGCGCGGTCTTTGGCGAAGACGCCGGCGCGCTCGCCGAACGCCTGTTTCGCGGCGACGATCCGGGGCCGCGACGCCTGGCCGAGCTGGTCGGCGACATGCGCCGCCGCCCAGGTCTTCGCCTTGAGCGGCTGCGCTTTCGTGTTTCGGGGCAGCCGCACACGGTCACTTTTCTCTGCCGCAGCCTCGCCGTGGAAAGCGGCGCCTGTTTCGTTATCGCGGCGCTTGGCGTTCGCGCGGATTCGCCAGCTGAGGAACCGCGCGCGGCTGAGGCGCGGGTCAGCGATGAGACGGCGGCCCTCCGCCGCAGCCTGGCGGCGCGACATGGCGCGCGTTCGCCGCGCTTTTTGTGGAAGACCGACGCGGCAGGACGATTCACCGCCGTGACCCACACGCTCGCCGACGTGGTGGGCGAAAAAGCCGCCGACATCCTCGGCCGTTCAGTGCAGGATGCGACGCAAGCGCTTGCGCTCGACGCTGCATTTGTCCGCGCCGTCGTCTCGCGCCGTGCGTGGAGCGGCGTCGAGGTCGAATGGCCCTTCGAAGGGGAAGCCGGATGCGTGCCGACGACGCTCGGCGCTCGGCAGATGACGGATTCCGCAGGGCGGTTTCTCGGCTATCAGGGTTATGGCGTGTTGCGCATCAATCGCGCGCGCGCCGCCGAACCCGCAGCGGCGACGGGCGCCGATTCGAGTTTTGAAGAGAACGCCTTCGAGCCATCGCTCGACAATGTCGTGATGCTGCGCGCGCCGGCTTCGCAGCGCGTCGATGTGGGAGAGGCGCTCAGTTCGAGCGAACGCCTGGCGTTTGACGAAATCGCGCGGGCGCTCACGGAAGGCGATCTCGTCATCCCCGCAGCGGAGGCCGCGGCGCCGTCGGAGCCCGATCCCGACGAGCCAGCGGCGCCGACGCGTCGCAATCTCGAACTCATCGCGCCGGGCCCGGAGCAAAGCGCCCTGGCGCTCGCGCGCGCGCTCGAAGAAAAGCTTGCGCGGGCGAAGTCCGAGAGCGCGCTGCTTGGCGCGGCTTTCGACCTCTCGCGCGCGCCGCTTGCGATCGTGGCGGCGGACGGGGTGATCGTGAGAGCCAATGCGTCCTTCGCAGCTTGCTTCGGGACGCAGGCGCCAGCGCTTGAGAGCCGCGACCTGGCGTCTTTTCTCAGCCCATCTGACGCGCAAATCCTCCGTCAGCGTTTTACTGACGCCCAGCCGCATGCCCACGCGCGCGTATCGCTGGCCACAACGCCGCTGCGCGGGAGCGTCCCCGTCGATCTCATCCTGCGCCGGATCTTCGCCGATGGAAGGCCGATGGTGTTGATTTCCGCTGAGCCTTGGGAGGCCGCATCTGCGGATGAACGCGCGCTGGAAGCGGCGCGTCTTGCCGCCGAAAGCGCCAATGCGGCGAAGTCCGATTTCCTGACCCGCGTATCGCATGAGATTCGCACGCCGCTGAGCGCCATCATGGGCTTTGCGGAAGTGATGATGGAGGAGCGTCTCGGGCCGATCGGCTCTCCCCGCTACAAGGAATATTTGAAAGACATCCGCGCTTCCGGCGCGCATGTCTTATCCCTCGTCAACGATCTTTTGGATCTCTCCAAGATCGAAGCTGGCAAGATGGAGCTTTCGTTCTCGCGCGTCGACGCCAATGCAACCATCGCCGAATGCGCGTCGATCATGCAGGCCCAGGCCAATCAGGGGCGCGTCGTCATGCGTCTCGCGCTTGCGGCGGGCCTGCCGCCGCTGCGGGCTGATGCGCGCTCGCTCAAGCAGATTCTTCTCAATCTTCTGTCGAATGCGGTGAAGTTCAACGAGCCGGGCGGTCAGGTCATCGTGTCAAGCGCGCTGAACGACGCCGGCTCTGTCGTCATCCGGGTCAAGGACACGGGGATCGGGATGTCGGAGGCGGATGTCGCAACCGCCTTGGAGCCGTTCCGGCAGGTTGGCGCATCGCGCAGGGCGAGCGGAACGGGGCTTGGGCTGCCGCTGACAAAGGCTTTGATAGAGGCAAATCACGCCTCATTCAGCATTAAGAGCCGTCATAATGAGGGCACGCTGATCGAAATCGCGTTTCCGCCGCCGCAAGCGCTCGCGGCGGAGTAGTTCGAACAACGATGGAAGAGGAGCCGGTGGGAAATGAGAGCTGAACCGGAGCAGCTCAGTCCGTTGGCGCAACAACGCCGACGCTTAGGCCAAGCTGGTGCTTGCCAACGGACCGTATGGGACGTAAAGGCCTTACTTTTCTTGACCTTAGCGGCCAATCTTCATCGCGACGAGAGCGCCGCCGATGACGATAGCGAGCATGAGTCCCGGGATAAGATACTGCATATTTTTTCCTCCCACGTTGAGCCAGCCAGTGGCTCTTTTTTCCGGCTTCGCCGCGATATAGCTTCACCAAAGGGCACTGTCTTTGTCAAGCGCCACCTTGCCCTATTTGTGCGGGTTTGTGCCGATCTTCGCTGCATCGGATCGCTATGTCACAGGCCGACAATCGCGGCGCTGAAGCCATAAGAAGTTGTCGGGCGCAGACTGACCGAGCGTCGCGGATTGCCGCCGCAGCGCGGTTGCGCCAATCTCGCGGCCCCTCTTCAAAGGCGACTCGCATCTCTCATGACTTCCGCCTCTCGCGCCATCGATCTTAACGCCGACCTCGGGGAAGGTTTCGGCCATTGGCGCATGGGCGACGACGCCGCCATGCTCGAGATCGTGACGAGCGCCAATGTCGCTTGCGGCTTCCACGCCGGCGACCCCGACATCATGGCGACGACCTTTGCGCGCGCCAAGGAAAAGGGAGTCGCCGTCGGCGCCCACGTCGCCTTTCCGGACCTCGCAGGTTTCGGGCGGCGCAGTTTGCCGATGAGCGCACGGGAGATCGAGCGCGCTGTCGCCTATCAGCTCGGCGCGGCGCAAGCGCTGGCGGTTCTGAGCGGACATCGAATCACCCATGTGAAGGCGCATGGCGCGCTCGCCAATATCGCCGAGCGCGACGCCGACGTCGCGAACGCCATCGCCCGCGCGGTCCGCGGCGTCGATCCGTCGCTCGCGCTGCTCGCGATTGCGCTGTCCGAGCAAACGCACGCCGGCGCGCGCGCGGGGCTGCGCGTTGTCAATGAAATTTTCGCCGATCGCGCCTATATGGACGACGGACGCCTGCAGCCGCGATCGGAAGAAGGCGCGGTGATCGAGGATATCGAAAGAGCCTGCGCCCGCGTGCGCGACATGCTCGCGAGCGGCGGTCTGAGAACCATTAGCGGCAAACTCCTGCCGACGCAGATCGATTCGGTTTGCGTCCACGGCGATTCGCCGCTTGCGGTTGAAATGGCCCGGAGCCTGCGCGCCGCGCTCGAAGGCGAGCGCTGGAAGCTGCGCGCCTTCGCAGGAGCCTGACCGCAATGGATGATGAGACGCCGCGCTTCCTCGACTGCGGCGAGGCGGCGCTTTCAGTGGAGTTCGGCGACAGCGTCGATCCCGCCGTCAACGCCCGTGTGCTCGCGCTCGACGAGCGTCTTCGCGCCGCGCCGCCGGCGGGCCTGCGCGAAACGACGCCCACTTACCGCGCGCTGTTCCTGCGTTACGAGCCGCTTGAAATTTCGCGCGTCGCGCTGATTGCGGCGATCGAAGCTCTGATCGGGCCTGCGGGCGTTGAGGCGTCGCAGCCATCCGCGCGCTGGACCATTCCCTGCTGCTACGATCCTGAGTTCGCTGAGGACATTGGCGAAGCCGCCGCGCTGCTCGGGCAGACGGCGCAATCGCTGGCGAAGCTGCACGCCGGCGCCGACTATCGCGCTTACATGTATGGTTTCGCGCCGGGGTGGTGCTACCTCGGCGGACTGCCTCAGGCGCTCGCGATCCCGCGGCGCGTCAGCCCCCGCGGTCCGACGCCGCTGGGCGGGGCGTTGATCGGCGGCGCGCTCTCTCTGATCGCCGCCAATCCGATGCCAACCGGCTGGTATGTCGTTGGGCGTACGCCTGAGCGCATGTTCGCGCTGCGGCGCGATCCGCCTTTTCTTGTCGCGCCAGGCGACGCCGTGCGCTTCGAGCCGATCGACGCCGAGACGTTCCTGACGCTCGATGCGCGCGCCTTGGCCGGCGAGACGGTGGCGCGCCGGGAGACGCTGCTTTGAGCGTGCGGCTGCTTATCGAGGCCGCCGGGCCCGGCGTCACGATCCAGGACGAGGGGCGTTTCGGACTGTCGCGCTACGGCGTCACGCCGGCGGGGCCAATGGATCTTGGCGCTTATCGCGCGGCGACGCGCGCCGCCGGCGCTGACTGCGCCATCGAAGTTTCGCTCGGGGGCATGACGCTTCGGGCGGAAGGCGCGACGCTTTGCGTCGCTGTGGCGGGAGGCGATTTCGACATCCGGCTGGACGGGCGGCCAATGCCGCCGGCATGCCTGCTGCCGCTTGCTGACGGCGCACGGCTCGTGCTGCGCGCCGGCCCGTCAGGGGCCTGGTGCTATGTGGCCGTCGGCGGAACGCTCGATCTCGCGCCGACGCTGGGTTCGCGCGCGACGCACGCCCGGTCCGGCCTCGGGCCCAAGCCGCTCGCGGCCGGCGACGCCTTGATGCTTGCCGAGGCGCCGCCGCCGCTGGAGCCGATGGCCTTGGCGGCGCCTTGGCTGACGTCAAGCGACGCGCCGATCCGCGTTCTTCTCGGGCCTCAGGCGGATTATTTCACGCCGGAGGAGATCGAGGCCTTTCTGAACGCACGCTGGCGCATCGGCGCCCGCAGCGATCGCATGGCCTATCGGCTCGAGGGTCCGGCGATCCGCCATCGGCGCGGACATGACATCGTCTCCGACGGGGTGGCCATGGGCGCCATTCAGATTCCCGGCGACGGCGCGCCGCTCGCGCTGATGGCGGACCGACAGCCGACCGGCGGCTATCCGAAAATCGCGACGGTGATCGGGGCGGATCTCGGCCGGCTGGCGCAATTGCGTCCCGGCGAAGACCTGTCCTTCCGCGCCGTGGACCGGGACGAGGCGGTCGCCGCCCGCCGCGCCTATTTTGCGGCCATCGAGGCCGGCGTGACGTGCGAGCCGCTCGGCGCCGAGATGACCACCGAGTCGCTGCTGGCGGAAAATCTCGTCGGCGGCGTCGTCAACGCGCGGGACTGATTATTCCGCCGGCTCTTTGACCTCGGCAAGGAGAGCGACGGGCTCGGCCGGCTGCGCCGCCGCCGCGATGGCCGCCTTCGCCGCCGCTTTGCGCTTCTTCCACCATTTGATCAGCATCATCCACCAGGGGTCGCCGACATGCAGGTGATAGCGCAGCGGCGTCTTGATGATGGCGAGCACGAGCCCGATCGAGAACAGGCACCAGACCGCCGGCCATTCATTGATGTTGCTGGTCGTCAGACCGGCGAGAAACGGCCCCGCGAGCCAGGAGAACAGGATGAAGCGCCAGCTGCCGTAAAGCGATGGGATGTAGAAGGCCATCAGCGGATATTCGATGTAGCCGCGTCCGAGATAGGGATTGTTGACCATGGAGTTGCCGATCCCGTTCGTCGGCAGCAGCCAGGCGATGTGCCATTCGCCGCGCGTCGTGCAGAGCACGTCGCCGCAGAGCGGTCGTCCGAGGGCGCAATGGCCGGCCCAGGCGAAGGGATAAAGCTGGAGCAGCATGGCGATGGCCGCGACGAAACAGCCGAAATAAGCCCAGGGCGCGATGATGCGGGCGCTGTCCTTGGGCATGAAATAGAGCGCGACGGCGTTAATGAAGAACGGCTGGAACGTTATGTGGAGATAACCAAACATGGTCATCAATTGATTGAGCGGCGAGTCGCATTGGTTGAGAACCGAATAGGCGACCGCCTGAAGCGACTCCATGCTGGCGAAGTAGAGAAGGCAGACCCAGAGGGCGAGCGGTTCGGGGTCCTTTTTGAGCGCCGAATAGGCCGCGCCGGCGATCCCCGCCGTCGCCAACACCGCTGACGCCTCTCCACTCCAACACATTCGGGCATTTCCTCTTTTATTGTCTGCGACCCGATACACTATCCGCCGGGTCGATCAAAGCCCCCGATCGGCTGAAAAGCCCTTGCGTTCAGGCTGGAATGTCGGGGGAGAAGTCCGCCGGCGCCAGCTCGAAGCCGGCGAATTCAAAGCCCGGCGCGACCGTGCAGCCGACGAGGGTCCATTCGCTCGCCCCCCGGCCGAGGCTTTTCGCCGACTGCCACACGCCCGCGGGCACGACGGCTTGTGGCCGCTCGCCCGCCGCGAGTTCGGCGCCCAGGCGCAAGACTTCGGTCGGGGCGCCCTGCGCCGCGATCTTAAGCTCCAGCGCCGCGCCGGCGTAAAAGTGCCAGACTTCGGCGGCGTCGACCCGGTGCCAGTGGGACATTTCGCCGCCAGGGAGCAGATAATAGATCGCCGTCGAGGCGCCGCGGGAGCCGCCGACCGGCATGGGATCGCGAAAGGTCTGCCGATAAAAGCCGCCCTCGGGATGCGGCGCGAGTTCGAGAAGCCGCACGATCTCCTGCGTCGACAGCGCGCTTGTCATGCGGCGAAACTGTTCTTGCGCTCGCGCATCGCCGCGAACACGGCGAAAGGATCGGCGTCCCGCATGCCCATCGCGGCCTTCACGCTCGGGTCCTCGACCCGCAGGAAGGGGTTTGTGGCGTTCTCGAGCGCGATCGTCGTCGGCAGCGTGAATTTTCTGTCCTTGCGCAGCTCGGCGACCGCTTGCGCCCGTTCGCGCAGCACCGGATTGTCGGGATCGACGGCGAGCGCGAATTTGGCGTTGGCCTGCGTATATTCGTGTCCGCAATAGACCTGTGTTTCGCCGGGCAGATTGGCGAGCGCTTCGAGCGTGAGGCGCATCATGTCCATGGTGCCCTCGAAAACGCGGCCGCAGCCGAGCGAGAACAGCGTGTCGCCAACAAACAAAATTTCATCGTCGCCGAAATAATAGGCGATGTGTCCAAGCGTATGGCCGGGCGTTTCGATGACGCGCGCGCGCGCCTCGCCGACTTCGACGCTATCGCCTTCCGAAACCGCGCGATCGAGCGGCGGCAGTCGATGCGCGTCCTTGGCGGCCCCGATCACCTTCATGTGCGGAAAGCGCGACTTGAGCGTCTGCGTTCCCTGCACGTGATCGGCGTGATGATGGGTCAGCAGCAGATGCGTCAGCGGCCAGCCACGCCGCTCGGCTTCTTTGGCGATCGCTTCGCCGTCCGGCGCGTCGATGCTCGCGGTCGCCCCCAGCTCCGGTTCATGAACGAGCAGGCCGAAATTGTCATTCAGGCAGATAAACTGCGCGACTTCCAAAGCCATGGGGCGTCGTCTCCTTGGGCGGTCGCCTATCATAGCGCTTCGCCAAAAAACACGACAGCCGAACGCGCGCGACGGGCGCGCCTTGCGCCACTGATCGATTGCGTCGATGATCGAGGCCATGCTCGACGTCGTCAATTTGCGGGCCTTTTACGACACGGCGCTGGGGGAGGTCGCGCGCCGCCTGGTGTCGCGGCTGGTGCGCACGCGCTGGCAGGATCACGCCGGGCTGCGCGTGCTCGGTCTTGGCTATGCGACGCCTTACCTCGACAGTTTTCGAGAGAAAGCGCAGCGGGTTCTCGCCTTCATGCCGGCCACGCAGGGCGTCGTCCATTGGCCGCCCGACGGGCGCTCCGCCTCGGCCCTGGTGGAGCCGTCGATGACGCCGCTGCCCGACGCCAGCATGGATCGCATCCTGATCGTGCATGCGCTGGAGACGGACGAACATCCGCATGATCTGCTCGAAGAAATTTGGCGCATTCTCGCGCCCGGCGGCCGGGTGCTGATCGTCGCACCGAGTCGCACCGGCCTTTGGGCGCGCGTCGACACGACGCCCTTTGGACAGGGTCACCCCTATTCGCGCGGTCAGCTGCAGCAATTGCTGCAGGAAGCGCAGTTCCTGCCGCTTTATTGGGACGAGGCGCTTTACGTGCCGCCGTTCCAGCGCGCGTCGCTGCTGCGCTCGGCGCCGGCCTTCGAGCGAATCGCCGGCCGCTTCTCGCTGCCCGGCGGCGGCGTGCATATTGTCGAGGCGACGAAGCAGCTCTATCGCCCGGTCATGCGCCGCGCCGTGCGTCGCCTGCCGATCGAACTTGAGCCGGCGATGGAGCCCGCCGGCGCCGAGGCGGGGCTTGAGGGAATTTGAGGCTTCGGATGAGCTGTGGAATGACGGGCTAAACGTCACCGCCGGCGAAGCTCGACGGCGACGCCGAACGACTGCGCCAGGAACAGCGCGCCGTGGATGAGCCCGGTTTCATCGATTCCATGGCCGAGCCGCGCCGAGAGGTGCCATTGGGTCGGAACGCCGGAGTCGGCGAGCGCGTTGGCGGACATGAGCAGCGCCTCGACGGGGATCATTTCGTCTTCTTCGCCGTGAGCCAAAAGGACGGCCGGCGGTTTCTCGTAGGCCATCGGCGCTTCGCCCGCCTGCGCCGGCCCGAGCACATAGACGCCCGAATAGCCGAGAATCGCGCGCGGCGCGCGCTTGCGGCGCAGTCCCGTATGCAGCGCCATCATCGTGCCCTGGCTGAATCCGATAAGCGCCAGCGCCCTGTCGTCGAGGCCGCGCCGGTCGAGCTCGGCGTCAAGAAAGGCGTCGAGCGTCGGACGCGCAGCGATGCAGCCGCGCCAGCGCTCTTCCGGGTCGCGCATGGTGAGCGGAAACCATTGCCGTCCGGTCGGCGATGCGGCGCATCGATCAGGCGCATGCGGCGCGACGAAATCGGCGTCGGGAAGGAAGGCGCTCCATTGGCGGCCGATGTCGATAAGATCGGCGCCGTCGGCGCCGTAGCCATGAAGAAAAACGACGAGCTGCTTTGGCTTGCCGGAACGCGCCTGCACCTTGGGACCATCAATCGCCGCCATGAACCTGCGCCCTTCCGTCGCGTCGCATATGCGCTGGGAGGGTTATGCGCGAAGGGCGGCGCCGGCGCAACGGCGCTCGCAATTACATCGTTTTGACCATAAACGAGACGATCTTGAACGCATAAATGCAAGCCGCGGCCAGCGTGCTGTGCTTGACCATGGTCATGGCGAGATAAATGTGATCAGGCCTCATGAAAACCCTCATAGTCGCACGCAACCGCTGCGCGCCGGCGATCGCATCAGGAGCGACCCATTCAACGAGACGGTTGCTTTGCGAAGCGTCGCGCGGCCTGCGTCTCCAACAGGCTCCCGCAAGAGGCGCGCCATCCGCCGTCGGTTCGATTGCGTCGGTTCGCCGCAGGCGAAAACCGAATGTCATGGCGTCGAACCCGTCGCCGGCACCTAAACTTTGACAAAGCGCCTGGTCAAGCGAAGGGCGCTGAGATTCCTAGCTTTGCGACAATGTGTCGCCTGAAGCGGCAATCGTGAACGACACGCCGGCGCTGCTGGCGATCTCGCTGAAATGCGCGAAATCGCAATCGTGAAAGTCATCGATCAGGAACACGATGAAAGGCTACCCTGTGGCCAAGTTTCTCATCATCGCGGGGCTCGTCATGGTCGGCCTCGGCCTTCTCTGGATGGTCGGCGAGAGATTTGGCCTCGGGCGTCTGCCAGGCGACATCGTCGTCGAGCGCGGCAATTTTAGATTCTACTTTCCGCTCGCCACGTCGCTCGTTCTGAGCGTCGTCGTCAGTCTGCTCTTGTGGTTCTTCAATCGATAAGGCCTTTGACAATTTGCCGCAGCCATTCGCTAATGCCGCCCAACAAGGAGGCGCCGGTGCCGGAAATCTTTAAGCATCTCTCGGTCATGCAAATGGCTCTGCTGTTCTGCCTGGGCTCGCTGGCCGGGACATGGCTCGGCGTGTTTCTTTGTCGCCGCCTCGCCCACGAGTGGATACACGGCCGTCGCAACGCCAACGAGATGATCGGCCTGACATTGGCGTCCTTTTCGACGCTTTACGGAATTCTACTGGGACTGCTGGCGGTCGAGGCCTATCAAGATTTCTCGGCGGTCGGCGACGTCGTCTCAAAGGAGGCGCTCACGATCGCCGCTCTTCACCGAGACTTTGACGGCTTTCCGCAGCCGACCAGCAGCGAGCTTCAGGAAAAACTTCGCAGCTACGCGCGCGAGGCGGTCGAGGCCGTACATCCGCCGCCTGATGTCCGTCGCGAAGCCCATTCACGTTCGCCGGGATTGACCGCGCTATTCGCTCAAATCATGAACTTTCAGCCCAAGCTCAAAAGCGAGGAGATGGTTCAGGCCGAGACGTTCACGCGTCTGAATACGCTTGTCGAGCATCGCCGCTATCTCATCGCCGCCGGCGACAGCGGCATTCCGAAGGAGCTCTGGTGGGTTATGTGTCTCGGCGGATTCCTGTTGCTTGGCCTCGTGATCATTTTCGACATGGAGCTCCATGTCCATTTGATCCTCAGCGGCGCGATGGCGCTCTTTATGGGATCGGTCGTGTTTTTGATCGCGGCGATGGACAATCCGTTCAACGGCGGGATGACGGTCGATTCAGGGCCGATCGAATCGGTTCTGCAGACTTTCCCGCCTCCGCGCTGAGACCGCTCGTCAGTCGCTGCACTTTTTTTCGAACCGCCATTCGTCAGCCAGCCGCGCGGCGATCGCCTTGGCGACAACGCGGTTGCCGACGCTTTCGCCGGTCGCCGGGTCGGCGGAAAAGTGAATATGATCTGCGTAAATCGTGTCTGGAATTGCGGAGAAAACGTCCAGCAGGCTATGGACGGCGATACCATCCTGCTTCAGCTTGAGCAGCGTATCGGTCATCTTGAGATACAGATCTTTGTAGCTCAAATCGCCAACCACGCCTTTTTCCTCTTCGGTTAGGGTCTTGCCGTAAACTGGCGAGGGCTGAATGAAGAACACCACTTTGGCGCCCTGCGCCTGAGCGAGCGCAGCGGTCGTTTTAAAATATTTTTTATACTGATCAAGGTTGTACTCGTAGACTTCGTCGCGGCTCCACTCCTTGGGCACGGAGAAATTCGTCAAATGCGACTTATGAAGCGACGCCATGTTTTTCATAATTGAATCGTTGAGCTTGGTGCGGGCCGTATCGACCAAAAAGTATATTGTATTTGATGACTTCAGCAGCGGCGTATTATAGTAAAATGAATAAAACGAGTTGAGCGCCGCGCCCCCCAGTATGGGCAGATAACTGCCTGATGCAGATGGATTCACTAAGATAAAGTTGTTCGAAGGCCATTCGAAACGCTTTGACCAAGCCGTCCATTTCTCGAGCAGCATATCCTTCTCATTGAAGCCTTCCAAGGTAATAATGCCATCGAAAACCTCGCCAAAGAGAAGGGTCATGATGGCCTGTTGCGGCTGCTTCCAGCCGCCATCTGCGCCGTTATAAACTTCAAATGTCTTCCGTCCCTCCGGAGGAACATAGCATTTATTCAACTGTTCTTCGAGGAATTTGGGTTTATCTTTATGCAGTTGGCCAAACATGGCGGCCACCGATCCGCCGCTCACCATGATGCGAAACTTGTCGGTCTCCTTTTTGTAGGGAAAATCGCGTCCGAACAAGCCGACATTGTTTATCTCGAATTCTGAATTCTCGCAGGGCGGATTATCCGCATGAACGTTGGTCAAATAAGGGTGAGGGTAAACAGTGTCCATGTAGCGGCACTTGACGTTTCTCTTCGACGTCATGTGCACCACGAACGTATTCGAACGGATCTCTTCGCGAGTTTGTGGGCTAACGAGTTTTCCTTCGCTCAGAAAATAATAAAGAGTGAAGCCGGCTTCTACAGCAAGCAAACACAGCACGATCACAATGAAGTTGGCGGCGATGCGAACGCTGCGGCGGGGCGTTTTGGCCGGACTGTTTGTTGTTTCGCCTTTTCCGTTCATCAAAAGCCCTTTCCAATTGTCCCTGGCTCGTGCAAAAGAACTCCAACCACATCAGCCATGAGACTAAACGTGGTTTCGCCAATTAACAATGCGCTGGCGCCGCTCACATTCGCGCGCACAAAGCGAATAGCACCGAGAGTTGAAGGGCGCCGACATGTGGATCTCCTACGCACAAAATTTCGAAGACGTCATGCTCGAGCGCGCCTTCGCGGGTCTCGCGGAAGGCTTCTATGTTGATGTTGGCGCATGGGACCCAGACCTCGAATCCGTGACGCGGCATTTCTACGAACGTGGCTGGCGCGGCGTCAATATCGAGCCAAATCCTTATTATTTCAGGCGATTGCAGGAGCGGCGTCCGCGCGACGTCAATCTATCGGTCGCGGTCGGTGCGCGAGCGAGTCAGGCGACCATGACGCTCGTCCACGATACCGGCATGTCCAGCCTCGACGCCAATGTGGCGGCATCGCATGCGCCGCTCGGCTTCGAACAGGAGAAGATGCAAGTAGAGGTGCGTACGCTCAACACTATTTTTGAGGAGCAGGCGCCGTCCACAGTGCATTTTCTCAAAATCGACTGCGAAGGATCTGAGCGAGACGTCATCGTCGAGTTTGACCTTGGCCGGTTTCGGCCGTGGATCATACTGGTTGAATCCGTGGCGCCGGGCGCCGCCAGGACAGAGTCACACAGTTCGTGGGAACCGCATATTTTGCGGTCCGATTATGTGTTTGCCTATTTCGATGGACTCAACCGCTTTTATGTCGCGCGCGAACACGCCGACCTGCAAAAGCATTTTGCTGTTCCGCCCAACGTGTTCGATGATTTTTATGTCGACCGAATGATGCAGATGGGGCTGGCCCTGGAAGCCAAACGCAAGAAGACCGCAAAGAAGGACAGAGCGGCCTGGTGGCGCACGCCATTCGTAGCGCGGCGCGGGTGATCTGATCCGGCGGCGTCGACGCTCCGCCGAATGCGCCGGAGGTTCATACGCCTCGACGTATTGGCGGTCCCGAAGCCCGCCGTTCCGCCGTTTTTGCTGTCCATACCGTAAATAAGCTATTGATATTTACTTTATGGACGGTATGGCTAGCTTCGCGGTTATGACAACAGGACGCGAAATTGGCGCAACGGAAGCTTTCCGAAACGGCGATCAAACGCCTCGATAAGCCGGGCATATACAGCGATGGAGACGGTCTTTTCCTGCGCGTGCGGAACGGCGGCTCCAAGCAATTCATTTTCATCTACCGGCGCGGTAAGACGCGCAGCGAATTGGGCCTAGGCGGCTACGGGCAGGGCACGGCGCCCGTGTCCCTCGCGCTTGCGCGGGAGAAGGCCAACGCGATCCGCGACCGATTAGCCCGCGGCGGCGATCCCGCGGCCGAGCGCAAGCCTCCGCGTGTGATCACTTTTCGACATTGCATGGACGAACTGCTCGCCGCCAAGGCGCCTGAATGGACCAATGAGAAGCATCGGGCGCAATGGGAAATGACGCTTCGCGAATATGCGAAGCCGCTGCACGATATGCCAGTCGCCGATATCGTCATGGGCGACGTCAAGGCGTGCATCCTTCCGCACTGGCAGGAGCGGCCAGAAACGGCCGATAGGCTGCGCTCCCGCATCCAAGCCGTGATTGATTACGCGATCGCGCACGAATGGCGCACAGCGGGCAATCCAGCCCGATGGAAGGGGCTCCTCGACAAGGTGATGCCGGCGCGCCGCAAACTGGAGCGCGGGCACCATGCGGCGCTGGCCTATGCAGCCGTTCCGGAAATGATGGCACGCTTGCGCGCCTCGAGCGGAGTCTCGGCGCGCTGCGTCGAGTTTTTGACGCTCACGGCCACACGCAGCGGCGAGGCGCGCGGCGCGACATTCTCTGAAATCGACAGAGAAGCCCGCACATGGACGGTTCCGGCCGAGAGGATGAAAGCTGGCAAGACGCATGTCGTGCCGCTGTGCGGCCGCGCGCTCGTGATTGTCGAGGCCATGCGCCAGCGCGCGACCGACGATCTTATTTTCGAAGGCGGCGTCGAAGGCCGACCGATTAGCGACACAGCGATGACGAAGGCGCTTCGCCTCGCGTCGCCCGACAAGGCGGCGACGCTTCACGGGATGCGCTCGGCGTTCAGAGATTGGGCCGGCGACAAGACGACGTTCCCGCGGGAGATCGCCGAAGCGGCGCTCGCCCACAGCGTCGGCAACGCAGTCGAGCGCGCCTACCGCCGCGGCGACGCGCTGGAGAAGCGGCGCAAGCTCATGGCCGCATGGGCGGATTACTGCGCCGGCGACAAGGGCGACGTCGTGCCGATCGGGAGGGCGAGCTAATGCCGCGCAAAGTCGTCAGAGGCACCGGAATCACCGCCTACGAGGTCACTGAATACGCGACTAGCGGGGAAGATGTGGCCGCCTTGTCGGAAGCGTTGGATAGATCTGGCTCCGACTGGAACCAAGGCTTAAAGGAAGGCGGCTTCTTTCATGCCGCATGGCGTCACCGCGCGAAATTCTGCGAACAAATCTTATCGAAGGCCGGCGACACTATCCCGGCCGAAGACAGCCCCGAGGATTTTGCCCGGACCATTCTGAAGTTCATCGAAGCTACAAAAAACGCAATCAACAGCGACGATGCCGACCGTGCGGCACGGTTCGCCGCTGAAGCCGGCACGGAATGGATGCGAGCATGGATGAAATGGGGATGGGAACCCGATGCGATCCGAGGCACGAAGGTTGCCGGCGGCGAGCACAATGCAGCGCTTCGAACGAATGAGCGGCATGTGCTTCTGAGGGAACGGCGTTTCGCCCGTATGCGCGAACTGGCGCCGAGCATCGGCGTCGACAAGGCCGCCGCGCAGTGTGAGATTGAAGCCTTAGGCAATCACGACGCGATAAAAAAACAATGGAATCGTCAAAGAAGGAAAGCCGGAGAAAAATAATGAGCGAGTTCAAGCGAACACCGGGGGTGAGCGATGATCCCGAGCAATGCTACAGGGCCGGCTTTCACCATGGGGCTCAGGAGCTCTTTCGATATGTCGAAACTAAGTTGTCGACCACTGACCAGATGCGCCTAGTGGATTGGATTCAAATCGAGCTCGCAAAGTGGCGAAGTGATAGGGACGCGAACCCTAATCCGCCAACCATCTGATAGGCGACCCCGACAGTCGCATTGAATATTGCCAAGAAAGAGGGACAGCTAGACCGCTGTCCCGAATGATATGTGCCAATTGGATAGCCATCCTGACCCACCGAGGATGGCTATGACCGACGAAAACCCCACTCTCGTTTCTTTGAACGAAGCCTGCCGGCTGACCAGTTTGTCGCGCACGGCGATCAATCGCTATCGCGCCGAGGGGCGATTCCCGCAGCCCGTTCCAGTCGGTTTCCGCCGCATCGCGTTCGTTCGCAGCGAAGTCGTCGCCTGGATTAAGGCGCGCATCGCAGAGCGTTCCGCCAAGCGGGAGGCCGCGTGACGCATGGCCCAGAAACGAGAGAGCCCGTCGGCGGCGACCGACGGGACTCGTAAATCTGACTGCTTGGAGGCTGTCAGATGCGAAAATAGCATTTCGCAGCGCCTCGACGCAATCGCAAACGCGACTGATCCCCTCGCCGCCGACCTCGACCTCATCGACGCGCTCGTTCAACTCGCCGACGAAATGGAGGCGGGCCAATGAGCGCGCCAGTCTCCTTCGCCATTCCATCGCCGGCGGCGCAGTGCCGTGGGCATATCGTCGAACTCGCCGGCGCCATTGGCATCAGCGCAGAAATTATCGCGCGCTACGCCGAGATCGGCGACGACGCAGGGCTCGAATATCAACTGCGGCGATTGATCCTGCATGTTCGGGCCGCGGCCGCGACGTTCAAAGACCTTGCCGAAATTGAGAATGCGCGCCGCGCGGAAAGCGAGGCCGCTTGAGCGATCGATCGCATGTCGACGAAGCCATAGGCGAATGGCGCCGCGAAGCTCGCCAGCGCCCTCCGGGCGCGAGCTACAAGGCGATTTACGACGATCCGCGCCCGCCGGAGTTTAGTGACGACGCGCTGGCGCTGCGCTTTTCGGAGTGCCATGGCGCGACGTTGCGATATGTCGCCGTTTGGGGCCGATGGCTCGAATGGCGCGCGAACCGCTGGGCGTTCGATGAGACGGTCGCCGTCTTTGACATGGCGCGCGCCGTCTGTCGCGCAGCCGCCGCCGAATGCAACCAACCAAAAGTCGCCAGCGCAATCGCGTCGGCGAAAAGCGTCTCAGCCGTTGAAAGGCTCGCCCGCTCCGACCGCCGCCACGCTGCGATCGTCGACCAATGGGACGCGGACGCATGGCTGCTGAACACGCCGGGCGGCGTCATCGATCTTCGCTCGGGTGCAATCCGGCCGGCGCGGCCAGAAGATCACTTGACGAAAATCACCGCTATTGCGCCAGGCGGCGAATGCCCACGGTGGCTTCAATTTCTCGACGAAATCACAGCGGGCGATGCTGATCTTCAATCCTATCTGCGGCGCGTGCTTGGCTACGCCTTAACTGGCGACACACGCGAACACGCGCTGTTTTTTGGATATGGCACCGGCCGCAACGGCAAATCTGTTTTGCTGAAAACCGTCGCAGATATACTTGGGAATTACCATAAGACGGCGAGCGTCGATACTTTCACGGCGAGCAATACAGACCGGCATCCGACAGATTTAGCCGGCTTGCAGGGCGCGCGCCTCGTCACCGCCATCGAGACCGAGGAAGGACGCAGGTGGGCGGAGTCGCGCATCAAGACGCTGACCGGCGGCGACCGGGTAGCCGCTCGCTTCATGCGGCAGGATTTTTTCGAGTTCACGCCGCAGTTCAAACTCGTGATCGCCGGCAATCATAAACCGTCGCTGCGTTCGGTGGACGAAGCCATACGAAGGCGGTTCCACCTCATTCCCTTCGCGGTCACCATCGCGGCCGAGAAAGCCGACGCGGAGCTTCCTGAGAAGCTCAAAGCCGAATGGCCAGGAATTCTCGCATGGATGGTCGAGGGCTGCCTCGAATGGCAGCGCGATGGCCTTAAACCGCCCCAAGCCGTGCTCGACGCGACGGCCGCCTATCTCGAAGCCGAAGACGCTATCGCGGCCTGGATCGACGACAAGTGTGAACTGGACGCTAAGGCATGGTCGACGCGCGCCGAGCTTTTTGGCTCATGGTCGGCCTGGGCCGATAGAGCCGGAGAATACGCTGGATCGTTGAAGGCCTTCATCGAGAAGCTCGAAACGCGCGGTTTTCACCAGCATCGCGACCGTCGAGGACGCGGGTTTTATGGCCTTCGAGTCTTGGGGGCGAGCGATGCGTGACACTTGTGACACCTATTTCGGAAACAACCGTTATGCGCGCACGCGCGCACGCGTGAACGGGTTAATCCTTTTTTCCTGTCACAAGTGTCACGGGCCATGTTTTCCGGGCTTTCGGCTCACCTGGTCGCACGCAGAGCGGCATCCGATTCTACCTTTGAATTCAAGCCAGCCCGACGTTTTCGATTACTTCGGACGTGTGAAAAGCATGCTCTTTCCGTTGATGAATTCCCGATTTGCCTACGTTTTCAGCAAAGCTCCTTTGTTGATTTCAGCCACGGGAGAAAAAAATCCGCGCGTGAGACCCAGTCCGATGACAGGCCCTACTGGCGCAGATTTGAGAAGCGCCCCCCCATCCATTGGTCGGGGGGCCGCCTCAGAAAATCCGATCGTCGAGGGGTCCGTTACCGGTCAGGGTGTTTCGCGCGCAAGCCCGCGAATTAGCAAATGGGTATCTTGGAAGCTGTCATGAGCAGCGCCGCTCGCCAACGTCGAAGACGCGCTCGCCAGCGCGCGGGACGGCGCGTCTACTCTGTCGAGGCGGACGCCGCTGCGATCGAGGATGCGCTGACCGCGCTTGGCTATCTGCACCCTCTTCGCGCCGACGATCCAAAGGCAGTCGAACGCGCCTTGGCCGCTCTCATTGAACGCACATGTTCGGCTGTCACGCGTGACGCCGCCGACATTTGAAACGTGTCACGATCGCGCAAATCACGATTCACAATAAGGATGCGACGTTGACGAAACATTCAATCTTCGAAGCGCTAAGAGCGCCCGGCACAGATCGCGGCGCCCGCAGCGTCGAGACCGCGGCGTGGTGCTTGGCGCATCGCGCTTTCAAGCTCTATGGCGAGGCTGAACGGATCGAGAAATCCGACCCCATTGCCCAGCGAATTCTGACGGCGCCTGTCCTGCGCACAGATCAGACCGTCGGCACGACGACCACGCCAGGCTGGGCGTCCGAACTCACACAGAACAGCGTCGCCGCGCAGTATCTGGCCGCCATCCAGCCGTTGTCAGGCGCGGCGCGGCTCATTGGCATGGGCGAGCCGTTCCCGCTCGAACCCGATTCGAGCATAAGCTTTCCGATCGATAGCGCTGCGCTGACTTCGGCGCCCTGGGCGAGCGAAGGCTCGCCGATCAAGGTTTTGCGCGGAGACTTCGACGCCGTTGTTTTGGGACCGACCAGAAAAATCGCCGCGATCATTCCGATCACGCGCGAATTGCTGAGGCGTTCAGCCGGCCGCCAAGTCTTCAATTCGATGTTGCGGTCAATGGCGGCTGCGAGCCTCGATTTAGCGCTGTTTTCGTCGGACGCTGGCGACACCGAGAAGCACGCGGGCTTGCGTTACAACCTGACGCCGCTCGCCGGCCACGGTGACGTGACGAATGACGTCGCCTCGATTCTGGCCGAACTCGGCAGGCTCGGTTCGAGCGGTCGTAACGCGATCGTCGCTAATCCTCTCGACGCGGCGGCCGTGTTGACGCGATTGCCGCAGCTCGCCGTGCCCGTCATTCAGTCGCGCGCCATTCCGAGCGGGACCGTCATGGGAATCGACGTGGCCGCGCTGGCGTCTTCCGTCGGCGAGCCGGAATTGGATATCTCCGAACATGCGATCGTTCACATGTCCGACGAGCCGCTGGAGATCGTCGCTGGGACGCCGACCACAAGCGACCCTGTCAGATCATTTTTCCAGACGGCGAGCCTTGGCGTTCGCCTGCTACTCGACGTTGCCTGGGTTCAGCGCAACAGCGCAATCGTGACCATGGAGAGCGTCAGTTGGACCTGATCGAGGACGACGAACTCGCGGAGGCGACAGGCGAGGCTCCCGAGTGCCATGTGCGGGCTCGCGCGCAGGAAGTGCTTGACCGCGTCGATGAGCTGCTCTCTGCGCCTCGCACGGGCCGTGAAGGGGCGGCGGCGTGGGAAGGCCTCATGCGCGAACGCAACGGCGATCCTTCCAGGATTGAGAAGCGCGCCGCGCCGGAAGCAATGATCCGCAAGACGAGGGTTGAGCCGGCGCCGGAACCGACGTCGCCAGCCGGCGACTTTGTCACGATGGACATGTTCTCGCGCGTCCTTCGTGGCGTGATCGAGGCGGAGCGCAGAGACAGCGCCGCCAGGATAGCGGCCGCTCTTGCGGACGCGAATGTTCGCATCGCGCAGACCGAGGCAAGGCTCGCCCTGACCGAGGGGCGTCTCGCCGGCGTTGAGGCGAAAGGGGCAAAGCGCAAATGAGGGAGCAACTCGAGGCTATCGTTGAGAAGCTCGTGGATCGTGAGTTGGCTCCGTTGCTCGCCAGGGTCGCCGAACTTGAACGGGAGGTTGCGGCCTTGCAGGCGAGCATCGCAGAGCACGAATGGCGCTCCGCGGCGATGAAGGCCGCCGAGATGGACGCTGCGTCACCGCATCCGCCGGCGCTGACGGCGAACTGACGATGGCCGATAGCATGGCTCGCAGAGCTGCGGCGAATGCCGACCAAGATCGCGGCGAAGACGCGCGCGCCCGCGCTGAAGCCCTGTTCGTCGCGCCATCTTGGCCGTGAATGAGCAAGACCCGCGAGACAGGCGGCTGCTAACCGAGCATACGCGGGGGGTGAGCAAGGCGCTGCGAGTTTTGAAGGGCAATGGTCATGCCGTGGGCGCTGCGGATGGGGCCGGGAACATGTCTTGGAGCGTTATCGCTACCTCGGAGCGCAGATCACAAAAAATGTGATACCCAGGATATTGATGTAGAGCACTGAGATTGAAAGGTTTTTGGCTCGTAAAGCTGAGGCATGGCGCTTTTTGCAACTCGACATTCACTGCGGAGTAGGCATTTTAACTGGATCATCGGGTCGTTCCTGATTTGGTCCATAACTCTTTGGGAGGGAGAAATGGAAAATCTGCACACGAGCCAAGAGCTTCTGGATCGGATGCGTGCTGCATCAAAGCGCATCCCATCAGAGCAGGATATTCGCGAGCAAATGGTGTCGTTCATCCTTGGCGCGGTGAACTCTGACAACAACATCACCCAAGAGCGGATTGAAGAGGTTCTTGCACGGCATGAAGGACGCGCATCTGAATTAAAATAGTAGCTTTCTAACCGAAGCAATTTGTGGTGCCGAATGATACTATTCGAATTGTTTAGAAGCGAAGCAAATCCTGTTTATCAGGCGCTTGAAGTTGAAAATGGCGCACGGCAATACGATTTTATGAGATCGCTGATAGAAACAGCGATCTCAACAAACAAGATTTTTTTGTCACAACACATAATCAAGATGCTCAACTTCCACGCAATCGCTTGTTTGCATACTAACGCCGGTGAATATCGCCCGTGTCATGTCACAGTTGGCGCGCATACTCCACCGCATCATTGGCAGATTTCCGCTCTTATGGATGATTTTATCAATGAGGTAAACAAAAACTGGGGAGACGTAGACGCTGTTTCTCTTGCGGCATTCGTATACTGGAGAATCAATCACATCCACCCGTTTATTAATGGGAATGGCAGGACGGCGCGCGTAGCGTCGTTCTATGTTTTATGTCTGAAGCTTGGTGGGTTAATGCAGGGCCACCCTGCTCTCCCGGCCTTGCTAAAGCGAGAGAAAGCCGCTTGCTGTGCGGCGCTCCAACATGCGCATGAAACGTATCATGCTGGCACCTTAGATTTAGAGCCAATGCATAAAATCATGGCGGACCTAATTAGCGAGCAGCTTCAGTCCGTTGCCAATACCCCTTCCACTGCCGCGACACAGGATGCGTAAGCGCGGCAAGGCCGACGCCCGCTTCGCCTCATCTGACAGCGCCGCAACCTTCGTCGCGCGGCGCGCGTCGTCGCGATCTATGCCAAGATCACGGGAGGCTTTGGACAGACCGCCCTCCTTACGGTGGCCGCGACCGTCTTTTCGCTTGCTTTCATTCCGCGCAACTTGCGCAGATTGAAGGTCTGCCAGCCGTATCCACTCGGCGACATGCTCATCGCGCTCAAGCGCCGTGAGATCGGCGCGCCTGCCACGCTTGCCCGGGCGCGCTTCATGCCTAAGTAGGCGGCGTCGCCTCTCGCGACCTTTGTTAGACACCTTGCCCGCGGCTTCACGGTCGCGGGACTTTTTTCAGCTTCACGCCCGCCCCTTGCCGAGCGCCTTTTCAATCAGCCGCCGGATGGCTTCCGGGCGCGACGGCGCGTCTTTCTGCCGAGCAATCCAATCGTCGATTGTCTTAAGCAACTGCGGCGGAACGCGCACAGTTAATGGCGTTGCGTACACTGGCGGACGCCCGCCCCTATTCTTGGTTTCTGACATTGACAACCCCAAAGCAGGTTGATAATGTCAGAAACGTATCGGGCGAGCAAGAGGGTTAGGAGCCTCCTGGTCGCCCTAACCACAGCCGACTAACAGGAGTCCGCAATGGCTGATTTACAAAATACCACAACAGAGGTGCGCCCGAGCGTGGGCGAATTGGTCGAGCAGCTTCGTGAGGCCGGCGTTGACCGTGATCTGACGACGCGGGTTTTCGAATGCATCGAAACCGAACGCGCCGAGGCCATCGCGAAGGCGGCGCGGCTTTTCTACAGTTTTTCCGGCGACGAAGGCCCAATATCGCCTGGCGAGTTCTCGGACCAACTGAACAATATGAGCAGGCGCCTGTGGGGCATTTCAGCGGCTGTCAGCGACATCGCCGGGGGTCGCGGAGACGTCGTTTGTTCGGGCGCGATCCAGCTCGTTGACGACGCTGCAAAGGAAATGGAAAGGCTCGCCGAGGCGTTCGAGGCCGAGCACTGGATCGCACGCCATCAGGGGGCGGGACAATGACCTACATGAGCAACGCCACCATCCCGCAACTATGGCTTCGCATTCAACGCATGAGGTTCGCGCGCTGGTCGCTCCGCGCCAGTCGCGCCTTCGCCGACCTCGCCGAATGGCTCATGCCAGAGGATTTGCGGACCCGGCTCTGAGCGCCTAGATTTCACGCAAGCGCCGTTCTCCATTCGGCGCAACAGAACGCCCCGACCGTGGATGTAACGGCGGGGCGTTTTTTTTGTGCCTAGGTGGAAGCGCGGCTGAGTTATGGCAAACGCTATGTCGCGCTCGTTTTTTTGATCTAAGTGATTGAAGTTATTAGAGGCATGGCGGTCCCGAAGGGATTCGAACCCCTGACCTTCGGTTTAGGAAACCGCTGCTCTATCCTGCTGAGCTACGGGACCGCGTCGCCCCTCTCTAGCACAGGGCGCGTTTTAGAAAAATTGCGTCGTGGGCTCGCCGGCGCCTGAGGGCGTGCTTCTCAGGAAGTATTCCGCGCCACTTCTTCGAGCTGCGCAATGCATGCGCCCCAGCCGTCATAGAACCCCATCTCTTCGTGCCGTCGGCGTTCGGCGTCGTCCTTGTGCATGACGCGCGCGACGTAACGCGTCCCAGAGCCCTCGTCGGCCATGGTCAGGATCGCCGTAAATGCGAGCCAGGGCGAGGCGGGACGCCAGCCGCCGATCAGCATGGAAGTGAAGACGATGCGCTCCTGTGGCGTGATGTCGAGAAAGCAGCCGGGATTGTCGCTCTCTCCGCCATCCGGGCCGCTCATGAAGGTGTGAAAGGCGCCGCCCGGACAAAAGTCGAAGGCGCGGACCTCCGTCGTCCAGGGCCGCGGGCACCACCATTCCTTCAAGAGCGCCGGGTCGCTCCAAGCCTTCCAGACGCGCGCGCGCGGCGCGGCCACCAAGCGGGAAATTTCAAGATCGAGTTTTTGATCGCCCATCCTTAATCCTCGCTTTTCTCCAGGAACGCGTCCAAACGATCGAAGCGCGCCTCCCAATGCGCGCGTTGCCGCGCGAGCCACGCCTGCGCGGCGACGAATCTTTTTGGCTGGATGCGGCAAGTGCGCACGCGCCCGACCTTTCGGCTCGTCACAAGCCCGCTCCGCTCCAGAGTCTGCAAATGCTGCATGACCGCAGGCAGCGACATGTTGAGCGGCCTGGCCAAGTCGCTGACATTCGCCGGCCCGCGCGCAAGGCGCTCGATCATGGCGCGTCGCGTTGGATCGGCGAGCGCCGAGAACATGCGATCGAGGCTCTCAGAACGCTTAGCCATTTGCTTAAGTATCGTTCTGCAGGCGCGAGGACAAGAAAAACTTCATCACTCACTTAAGTTTTTTGATCGACGATCAGTCGCCGCGCGCGATCAGACGCTTTTCCCACTCCAGCGCCTGGCGAACGATCTCGTCGAGGTCGTCATGCTGCGGCGTCCAACCGAGCGTCCGGCGAATTCTTTCGTTCGCCGCGACGATCGCCGCGGGGTCGCCCGGCCGCCGCGGGGCCATTTCAACGTCGAAATCAACGCCCGAAACCCGCTTCACCGATTCGATCACCTCGAGCACGGAAAAGCCGCGCTCATAGCCGCAATTGGCGGTGAGATTGGCGCCGCCGTCGCGCAGATAGCGCAAGGCGTCGAGATGGGCGCGCGAGAGATCGGTGACCTGGATATAGTCGCGCACGCAGGTGCCGTCAGGCGTCGGGTAATCATTGCCGAAGACCTGCAGTTTTGGGCGCAGGCCGAGCGCCGTCTGCACGGCGACCTTGATGAGATGCGTGGCCTCGGGCGTCGATTGCCCCGAACGCCCCTTCGGATCCGCGCCGGCGACGTTGAAATAGCGCAGGACGACATAGGCAAGACCGTGCGCGCGCGCCGTATCCTCCAGCATCCACTCGACCATGAGCTTCGATCGCCCATAGGGCGAAACCGGCTTCAACGGCTCGTCCTCGCTGACTGGATTATGCAGTGGGTCGCCGTAGACGGCGGCGGTCGAAGAAAAGATGAAGCGCTTGACGCGACGCGCCACCGCCGTCGCGAGCAGGGTGCGCGCTTTCGCCGTATTGTTGAGATAATAGCCGAGAGGATCGGCGACGGAGTCGGGAACGACGATCTTTGCGGCGAAGTGAATGATCTCGTCGACGCCGTGGCGCTCGATCAGATCGGCGACGAGATCCGCGTCGCCGAAATCGCCGACGACGAGCGGCGTCCCCTCCGGAACCGACCAGCGAAAACCGGTGGATAGATCGTCGAGCACCACGGGCGGACCTTCGCCGGCGTCGAGCAGTTCGAGAACCGTATGACTGCCGATATAGCCGGCGCCGCCCGTAACCAGAACCGTCATGCCGCTACCTTCCTCTCGTATCCGCCGCCGGGCGTGAACGCCGCGGCCTGAAGCCCCTCAATGCCTTTGCGCCGTTCGCGTCGCGAACTCTACGATCCAGCCAAATCGTGCTAAACGGCCGAGTTTCAAGCCGCCTTCGGTCGACGCTGCGACGAGTCGCCTCCGGAGCGATTCGCCGCTATCACCCCTTCGCGGTCTCACCTCTCAACGGGCTTTTCCATGAGCAAACGCATTCGCAAGGCTGTTTTCCCCGTCGCTGGCCTCGGCACGCGCTTCCTGCCCGCCACCAAGGCCGTGCCGAAGGAAATGCTGACCGTGGTCGACCGTCCGGTCGTGCAGCATGTCGTCGATGAAGCGCGAGAAGCCGGAATAGAGCATTTCATTTTCGTCACCGGGCGCGGCAAGGGGGCCATCGAAGATCACTTCGACATGGCCTATGAGCTCGAAGACACGCTGCGCCGCCGCAACAAGACCAAGGAATATGAAGCGCTGATGTCGGATTTGCCGGCCGCCGGCGCCACGAGCTTCACCCGTCAGCAGGCGCCGCTTGGCCTCGGCCACGCCGTATGGTGCGCGCGCGACATCATCGGCGACGAGCCCTTCGCGGTGCTGCTGCCCGACATGATCACGCTTCCGGCGCCGGGCCAAAACGCGCGCTGTCTCGCCGAGGCGGTCGCGGCTTACGAAAAACACGGCGGCAATATCATCGCGGTCGAGGAAGTGAAGCCGGAAGAGACGCATCAATACGGCATCGTCGCGCGGGGCAAGGATTACGGCTCGACCTTCGAGATCACCGGCATGGTCGAGAAGCCGCCGCAGGGAACCGCGCCCAGCAATTTCATCATTTCCGGTCGCTATATTCTGGAGCCGGAAATTTTCGGGCTGCTCGAAAAGCATGAAAAAGGCGCCGGCGGCGAAATTCAGCTCACCGACGCCATGATCCATCTTGCGAAGACGCGGCCCTTCCACGCCGTCCGCTTCGACGGACGCACCTATGATACGGGCTCAAAGCTCGGATTTCTCACGGCCAATGTGGCTTTTGGGCTGGCGCGGCCGGACGTCGCGGAGGGCCTGCGCGCCGAGCTGAAGAAGATGCTCGAATAGAGTGTATATCCAAAAAAGACAGCGGCTTGTGCGCGTCTCGGGCGAGCTGCGGCTCTTGTCCGCGGCCGGGTTCCCCGTTTGACGCCGGCGCGCGCCTCATTAAACCTTCAAACGATTCTTAAGATCGGCGCGTCGCCGCGCGTGGTTGAAATCAAGCAAAGGATTGAACATTGATGCCGCAACAGGGCGCCGCGCGTAGAATCGTCATTACCGGAATGGGCGCGGTGTCGGCCGCCGGCGTTGGCGCGACGCCGCTGTGGCGCGCGGCGCGCGACGGCGTGTCTTGCGTGCGACCGCTGCGATCGGAGCGCCCCTATGTGGGGCGAATCAAGATCGCCGCGCAGGTCCCGGATTTCGATCCCGCCGCCTATCTCGAAGCCGAACTGCTCCCCTACTGCGATCCCTTCACCCAATTTTCCATCGTCGCCGCCGATGAAGCGCTTGCGCAAGCCGGGTTCGAGCGCAAAGCGGCCGGCGGGCCACGCACCGCGGTCATCATCGGCACCGGCATCGGCGGCGCCACGACCATCGATAACAACGCCTATCTTGAATATAAGCTCGACGGCCGCCCCGACACGTTGACCGTGCCGCGCCTGATACCGAGCGCCGCGCCGACGACTCTCGGCATGCGCTACGGCGCCAAGGGACCGACCTTCGCGCTCGCCTCCGCCTGCTCCTCGGCGGCGCAGGCCATCGGCGAAGCCTTTGAAATGCTGCGCGCCGGCCGCGCCGACCGCGCCATCGCCGGCGGCGCGGAAGCCTGCGTGATCAACGGTTCGATTCGTTCGTGGGAGGCGCTGCGCGTTCTCACTCCGGATCTTTGCCGCCCGTTTTCGTCAAAGCGCAACGGCATGACGCTTGGCGAAGGCGCCGCGGTGTTCATCCTGGAGACGCTGGAAGGCGCGCTGGCGCGCGGCGCGACGCCGCTTTGCGAACTCGCCGGCTATGGCACGACGAGCGACGCATTCGATCCGCTGCGCGCCGATGTCGAAGGCCCGTCGCGCTGCATGCGGCTTGCGCTCGACAGCGCCGGATTGGAGCCCGGAGACGTCGACTATCTCAACGCCCACGGCACGGCGACCTACGCCAATGACATCACCGAGTCCCTGGCGATGCGCGCCGTCTTTGGCGATGCGCCGCCGCCGGTTTCGTCAACGAAACCGGTGCACGGCCATGCGCTCGGCGCGAGCGGCGGGCTGGAGCTCGTCGTGACGATTTCGGCGCTGCGCGATCAAATCGCCCCGCCGACGATCAATTTTCTTGAGCCGGACCCCAAGTGCCAGGTCGACGCCATTCCCAATGTCGCGCGCCAAATGCCGATTCGCGTCGCGCTCTCGAATTCTTTCGCCTTTGGCGGCATCAACGCCACGCTCGCCGTGCGGGCGATGACTTGATCGGGTAGGGCCCTAGAATCGCAGGAGTTTGCAAGAGGGGCGGTCGACGCGATGACCCAGAACGACGAGGAGGGCAGGAGGGGCGCCCCAAAAGGGGCGGATTTTAGCCCGAAGTCTAACAGCGAGCCGAAGAAGAAGGCGGCGCTTGCCGCCGCCTTGCGCGCCAATCTTGCCCGTCGCAAGGCGCGCGAGCGCGCGCTGCGAGACCAGGCGCCCGCGAAACACGGCGAGGACTCGAAAACCGACAGCGAGGGGTGATGGATAAGATCAAGATCGTCGGCGGGACCAGGCTCAATGGCGTGATCCCGATTTCCGGCGCGAAGAACGCCGCCTTGCCGTTGATGATCGCTTCGCTCCTGACGCGCGAAACCGTGACGCTCGCCAATATGCCGCTGCTCGCGGATGTGATGCTGCTCGAGCGCATCCTCGGCAATCATGGCGTGGATTACGCCATCGCCGGCAAGCGCACCGGCGAGTCCGTCGACGCCGGCCGCACCGTTCATCTCACCGCGCGCGAGATCGTCGACACCACCGCGCCCTATGACCTTGTCTCGCGCATGCGCGCCAGCTTCTGGGTGCTCGCGCCGCTTGTCGCGCGTTGCGGAGAGGCGCGCGTATCGCTGCCGGGCGGCTGCGCGATCGGCACCCGCCCTGTCGATCTTCTTCTCATGGCGCTGGAAAAGCTCGGCGCCAAACTCGACATCGAAAATGGTTACGTCGTCGCCTCGGCGAAGAACGGCCTTGTCGGCGCCGAGATCGACTTTCCTAAAGTCACGGTCGGCGGCACGCATACGGCGCTGATGGCGGCGTCGCTCGCGCGCGGAACCACCGTGCTGCGCAACGCCGCGCGCGAACCCGAAGTCGTCGACCTTGCCGACTGCCTCATAAAAATGGGCGCGCGCATCAAGGGCGCCGGCCAGTCGACGATCGAGATCGAGGGCGTGGGTTCGCTTGTCGGGGCGAGGCACGCCGTCATGCCCGACCGCATCGAGGCGGGGACTTACGCCATGGCGGTGGCGATGACGGGGGGCGACGTTCTGCTCGCCGGCGCGCGCGCCGATCTTCTGCAGGCGGGGCTCGACGCCCTCGTGCAGGCAGGCGCCAGCATCACCGAGACGAATGAAGGACTGCGGGTGACGCGTAACGGCGCCGGCATTTCGCCGGTCGATGTCGCGACGGCGCCGTTCCCGGCTTTCCCGACCGATTTGCAGGCGCAGTTCATGGCGCTGATGACGCGCGCCAAGGGCGTTTCGCGCATCACCGAGACGATTTTCGAGAACCGCTTCATGCATGTGCAGGAGCTCGCGCGGCTCGGCGCTCAAATCAAGCTTGAAGGGGATACGGCGATCGTCACGGGAGCCGATCACCTCGATGGCGCGCCGGTCATGGCGACGGATCTGCGCGCTTCCGTCTCGCTCGTTATTGCGGCGCTCGCCGCGCGCGGCGAGACGACGATCAATCGCGTCTATCATCTCGATCGCGGTTTCGAGCGCCTGGAGAAGAAGCTGCGCGGCTGCGGCGCGGAAATCGAGCGCATCACCGCGGCGGGGTGAGGGGCGGACGTCGTTCTTCGACGATTTCACATTTCCTTGCATCGGCGTGACTGAACTGGCCTCTGTCGCCGAACGCGACTTCGAAGCGTAAACGACGCGCCAGAGAAGAGTTATGTCCCCCTCGATCAGTGAATCGGCGCTGGCGATCGTCATGACTGGCGGCGCAGAGTTTCCGGGCAACGCGGCGCTGGCGAAGGCGTAAGCGAAGCGGTTAGGGTCAAAGCATTGAAAAGTACGGAATTGAGAGCTCAATTTGGATTCACATTTTATAAAAAAACGGGCTTTCAAGGAGGTGAAGACGATTGCTCTCGCCGGATTTATGTTGGTTTCGCTACCGTTCTTTCTTCTATTGTGTATCTTCGTTGTCGGATTTGCTGTGCAAATATATAGTGACGCTAGAGACCGTTATTTTTGCGAGGATAGTAGACGCATTCAGTCGGATGAAGCGGCAATTGTGCGAGTACAAAATTCTCAAGACGTGCAGTTGTTTCTAAAAAAATACCAAGACGTAAGTCTATCTAAGGACTACAGCTCTAAAAACCGGAATAAACATATTGAATATGATAAAAGCAGCGGCTACTGGGTCGTTTATCGGGATGACAACTACCATGAAGTAATATGGGTCGACTTTCTTTATCACTTCGCGGATCCGAGTCTAAGATCTCTCAACGTTACGTGTTCCATGAGGGAATGCAACCCGCTCCCGGATTGTATCATGGATGGTCCGCGAGACTGAAAACATGATTGAAATATGCCCGCAAGGTTAGTGACACATTCTTCGACATGGTTCGCGGTGGGGAAGGTTGACGCGCCGTGTCCGATTTCGAAAGCTGATCCCAGCGTGCAATTCGCTTGGTATTGGCCGGACGCTTGGGAGGCGGTTTCAAAACACAAAGCGCATCTGTTGCCGAGCTTCAGCGGCGGCGCGGACGCCAGGCGCCGCGCGGCGTTGCACGGGCAGCTGGTCGCCGCAGTCGTTGACGCGGCGAAAGACGCCGTGGCCGTTCACTGGGCGAGTTCCGACGCGATTTGGCCAGTGACCGCAAATTCACCCCGCTGACTTCGCCAGATGAAAAGCGGAATGAGAAGTGTATCCAAAATGTCCGATGAACTGCAACTAGTTGCTATCCTAATTTTTGTGTCAGTCGGCCTCGTATGGTCTTGGCATAGAATTGCTTCTTACTTTTTCCGGTCACGAAATTGGAAAAAATGTAAGGGAGTTGTGCTTCAGTGTGAAGGTAAATTATACAGCGATAATAACTATTTATATGAGTTACTAGTACTGTATTCTACCGGATGTGAGCAGTTAACTGTGAAAGTTAATGCTGTATATCTTCTTATAAATGTTGGCGACAAAGTTTTATTGTTATGCGATAGAAGAAATGCACTAAATTGTCAGCTTGTAGATTCTTATGAGAATATCTGGACGCCTTTAGCTATCTTGAGTGTTCAAGCGCTCGGGCTGCTTTGGGTTTCGCCAGCGGCGCTCAATGTGCGGCCGCCTTTTAATGCAACCCACCACAGAGCTTGCTGACCCCATGTTTAAATTCCTATTGAGTGTCGTATGGGGCGTGGCAAAAATAATTTTGATGACAACGGTCGTGTTGGTCGTGTTGGTCGTGTTGGTCGGTTTGGCTGTTATCTGGGGGATGGCTGACGATTACTTGAGGTATTCCATATTTTCGTGCCTTGATAAAAATTTAACGTTAAGTGATTCTGACACTATACCTCGTATAAAGAAATATATAGAAACTGAATTGTTGGGTGATAGCTCATACAAAAACGTCTATGTATCTTCTGACTATAATAAAATATCTCGTGGTTTGGGAACGGATTATGAATTAGGAGGCTACGGCTGGAGTGTTTCAAGGAAGGATGCGTCATATCCATTTCAAGTTGACGTGATAAACACAGAGTGTATTGGCAGCAATTCTTCTTACGTCAATTGTTACATGTTGGCGTGCGGGCGGATACTAGGTTGTGAAGCGCACTAATAAGGAGTTGATGTTCACGGGAGCAAGTGATGGGCAGGGGATATTCGGCGGCGACGGTGACGCTGTCCGACGACGCTGGACACGCGCTGCAGACAACAACGAAGATGTACGCCCCGGACTCACTCGATCACAACCTTCACAGCGCGCGATGCGACAGGCGCCAGCGCCAGCCGCGCCTGAATGCGATGTCTGCCGGGCGTCATCGGCCAGAATACGGTCTCGTTCGCCTGCGCCGTCGCGAAAGGTTCGCCGTCGATCGTCCAGACGATCTGCGCATCCGCGCCTGACGGCGCGAGTTTCAACGCGAGTCGATTGAAGCGCTCGGGCTGCTCCGGGTTGCGCCAGATATGCGTGTTGTGCTCCGGCGTCGCGATGACGAGCGGCGCGGCGCCTGTCGCCTGAGAGTCCGGCGCGGTCGCCATGCCCTCGCCCCGAGCAGGACTCCCATCATACGTTGCAGCATCTCGCGTCTCTGCCGGCTTCACCCATTCGCGCAATGTCTGCGCGCAGTCGGCGCCGCCGTCGGCGCGACAGAGATCGATGGCGATGCGTCCTGGCGGCGGCGCAAAAATTTCCGGCGCGATGTCTCCGGGCTTGGCGCCCTGCAGCTTCTCCAGCACGGCATGGGCGAGCCGCGCTGCCGATGACACGCCCGTCATCGCGCGCATCGCGCCGGCGTCGCCGCGCCCGATCCATACGCCGACGATGAATTTATGCGAAAAGGCCATCGTCCAGGCGTCGCGATAGGCTTGCGACGTTCCGGTCTTCACGGCCACGGCGAAGGGATATTCGAGCGGCCCATAGCGCGGAAAGGACGGAAGCCGCGCCTGGGGATCGGAGAGCATCGAGGCGATCAGCCGCGCGCTGTCGACCGATAAGACGCGCCGCGCCGGTCGTCGCGATTCATCGCGCGTGAACGCAAGTTCGCGCATGATCCCGTCGTCGGCGAGCGCGGCATAGGCGCGCATTACATCCTCGAGCCGCGTCGGCAGCGCGCCGATCGCCATGGAAATCCCGAAACTCTCCGCCGGCGTTTCGAGATCGTGCAGGCCGAGGTCGCGAAGGAAGTTGAAATTCGCCTCAAGCCCGACGCGCCGCAGCAGATTTGTCGCCGGCACATTGCGGGAATTGGCGAGCGCCTGACGCGGCGTCAGCGGTCCAAGATAGAGCCCGTCGGCGTTGCTGACGCCCGATGCGCCTTCGGGAATGTCGTTCAAGAGATCCGTGGTCTTGAGAGCGCCGCGCTCGAACGCCAGCGCATAGATGAAGGGTTTTAGCGTCGAACCCGGAGAACGCCGGACGCGGGTGAAATCGAACGCCCCGGCCTGCGGGTCGTTGTAGTCGGAGGAGCCGACGTCGGCGATGACGGCGTTGGTTCCGCGCTCGACGACCATCACCGCCACCTGCCGCGCGCCGCGGCGGCGGAAATTCGAAAGATAGCGGCGGGCGAGATGCAGCACGTCTCGTTCGACCGCCAGATCGATCGTCGCATTGATGCGCCGATCGCCCTCCGCCACCGGCCGCGCCAAGCCTTCGTGCGCGAGCGCTTCGTAGCGCAGCGCGAGATGCAGCGTTTCGGGGCGACGCTTGGCGTCGAGCGGACGCAGACGATCGAGCTCGGCGCGCGCCAGCGCCGCCTGCGCGGCGTCGAGCGCGCCTTCGTCTTCGAGCCGCGCGAGCGCATGCCGCGCGCGCGCCGTCGCCAGTGTCAGACCGCTCTCGCGGGAGATGTTCATCCGTCCTGGCGATTGCGGAATGGCGGCGAGCAGCGCCGCCTGCGCCCAGGAGAGGTCTTCGACGGGCTTGTCGAAATAAAAGCGCGCGGCATGGGCGACGCCATGGCCGTTCAATCCGTAAGGCGCGAGGCGTAGATAATGCGCGAGCGTCGCCTCATGTCCGTTGCGCGCGACAATCGCGAGCGCGGTCGCGGCCTGCATGGTCTTTTCGGCCAAGGTGCGCGGCCTCTCGCCTTGCATGCGGGCGACCTGCATGGCGATCGTCGAGGCGCCTTCGCGTCTGCCGCGCGTCGTCAGATTGCGCCATGCGGCGCGCGCCAGCGCGCGGAGGTCAACGCCGGGGTGATCGTTGAAGCGGCGGTCTTCGAGAGCGAGCGTCGCGCGCGCCACGCGCTGCGGCATGGCGGCGAGCGGCCAATAGCCGTAATCGACGCGCAGGGTTTTGGTCGCAGGATCGCGAGTCTTCTCGCCGATTTGTGTGAGAAAGGCGCCGTTGCGATCATAGACGATGGCGCTGGCGCGCGGCGCGACAAGCTCGGCGTGCGACAGCGCTTCATACGAGAGCCAGGCGGCGGTTGCGATGAATGTTGCGATGAGAGCAAGAAAGATGCAGTTCGCGAACCCTCTCCCGCTTGCGGGAGAGGGTGGCCCCGCGAAGCGGGGTCGGGTGAGGGCCCTCATCCGTCACGCCTTCGGCGTGACACCTTCTCCCGCAAGCGGGAGAAGGCGCGCGTCGGCGTGACGTCGCCAACAGTCATTATTTCCCAATCTCCACCCTCGCCCCCGCGCTCGTCGCGCGAAGACCCTTCTTGTACATCGCTGCGACAATTGCTGGCGGCTGCGTATAGGCGCCCGCCGTTTGCGCGCGGAGGCGAAAGGCGAAGCGGTAGGTTCCCTTCGGCAATGAGTCATAAGCGTAGAACACCCGGTCATCGCCAAAAGCGACCCATGTCGGTTGCAGCGTCGGCGCCATCGAGGGCTGCGCTTCGGCGGGCGCGGTGGCGAGATTGGGATTGAGCGGCTCGAAGCCCGCCGCGAGCGGAATCGAAATGGCGATATGGGTGCGATCCTCGGGATTGACCACTTCCGCCGTCTCTTCGATGAGGTCGCCCTGCTTCACCTGCAAAACGCCCTCGCGAACTTCAATTTTTTCCGGCGCCTTGCCGCTTTCGATGCGCCAGCCCTGACGCGTGATCGTAAAGCCGTCGCTCGTCGCCTGAGCCTTCGCGCCCGGCTCCGCCGGCATGTAGCTTGTCTCGATCATCGCGACGAGCGGCGCGTTGGAGCCGTTGGCGATCTTCAGCGGCGCGTCGCTGCTGG
>Ga0351918_1060_pt1 | contig 44512 bp, 40 predicted proteins | sample TotcelHT113001N5_FD_206844 | JGI IMG/M metagenome (GOLD analysis project Ga0351918, IMG submission 206844) | Enriched cells from coal bed in the Powder River Basin, Montana, United States - Total cells T11 rep1 HSBNCT.T11.300.1.N5 ... | reverse complement strand
GATCTGCATTCATCCAGCTTCCGGTTTTTCGTGGCAGTTCAGCGTCCTCACCCGCTATCTCCAAAGCGACTGTCCCGTGATCGGACTCCAGTCGCCGCGGCCGAACGGAGTCATCGCCGTCTGCGATACGATGGATGAGGTCTGCAAGAGACATCTCGACACGATCCGCAGCATACAGCCTCGCGGGCCCTACCGCCTGCTTGGCTATTCGCTTGGCGGCGTGGTGGCGCAGGCGATCGCTGCGCGCCTGGTTGAAGACGGCGACGTGGTCGACTTTCTTGGATTGCTCGACACCTATCCGCCGGAAATTCAGGACTGGAGCAGACCGCCGACGGAAGACGAAGAGCGCGAGATCGAGAAGGAGCGCGCGCTGTTCATGAACGCCTCCAAAGACGCTCTCGACTCGGCCTTGGCGAAGGAGAAGGCCGAGATGTTCGGCAATATCATGCGGAACTACGAAGATTCAGTGCGCCTTCTCTCCACCGCGAGGACGGCGCGCTATCCCGGAGCGGCGACGCTATTCGTAGCGAGGCGGACCTTGCCGCCGGGAATGGACGTCCAGGAGACCTGGCGTCCCTATGTGGGCCAGCTCAACGTCGTCGACCTGGACTGCGCCCACACGGACATTGTCTCTCCGCGCTCCTTGCAGGCTTTGGGGCCAATCCTCAACGACTTGCTGCGCGACAGAGAGGCGAGGAGCTAGGGATGGACACTCAGCCCGCCCCAGAAGCCTCGCAAGAGACGCGCAACGAAGGCCATGCCGTGTCGCCGGGTTCATCTCGTGATCCGGCGGGCGCCGTCGCCAAAAACATCGTCAAGAACAAATCCACTCTGCTGTTGGACCTCAGTCTGCTGCGCGACAATGCGCCATTTCGCACCGTCGTCATCGCCCGAACCCTTTCGGTGTTTTCGCTGGGCATGCTGACAGTGGCGGCGCCCGTGCAAATCCAGGAGTTGACCGGCTCGCCTATGCAAGTCGGAATAGCCATGGCGCTCGGCGGCGGCGGCGCCTTCGCCGGGCTGTTGGCGGGCGGGGTGCTCGCGGACCGGTGGGATAGACGCAAGCTCATCCTCTTTGCGCGGTCGGTATGCGGCATTGGCTTCGCGGCGCTCGCCGTCAATGGCTTCAGCGCGTCGCCGTCAGTGCTGGCGATCTATGCGTTGGCGCTGTGGGACGGATTTTTCAGCGCGCTCGGCGTTACTGCGTTGCTCGCCGCAACGCCTTTTCTCGTCGGCCGCGAAAATCTTGGCGCTGCCGGCCAGTTCAACATGCTGACGGTTCGCATGGGCGGAATTCTCTCTCCGGCGCTCGGCGGGATTGTGATCGCGTCTTTCGGCGTGGGCTGGAATTACCTTGTAGCCGCGATCGGCGCGCTGCTGACCGTCGCTCAGCTCATGCGGCTTCCGCCGATGCCTCCTGCCAGACGCGAACCGCAACACCCCCTGCGCGCGCTTGGGGCGGGCGTAGGCTATCTTTTCGTTAACAGGCTCGTCGGCGCCGTCGTCGCCGTGAGCGCGCTTGTTAGCCTCGGCGGCGGCGTCCGCATTCTCTTGCCGGCGCTTGCCGAGGACATATACCGCGTCGGGCCGTCGGCGGTGGGGATGATGTATGCCGCTGCGCCGCTTGGCGCGACGGGCGCCGCCTTAACAGGCGGTTGGCTCGGCGGCTTTGCTCGTTCCGGAGCGCTGCTGCTCGCAAGCGGCGCGGCAGCTTTCGTCGTGCTCGGGTCGCTCGGATTTATCAGCGATCCAGTCGTCGCTTTTGTGGCTCTCGCGGGCTTTGGCTATTTGAGCTCGATCGCCTCGCTTCTGCAGTTCACTCTTGTCCAACGCCACACGCCGGAACATTTGTTGGGCCGGGTCAATAGTCTATGGGCCGCCCAGGCGGTCACCGGCGATGCTTTTGGCGCGCTTGCGCTTGGAGGCCTGACTCGCGTTTTTCCGCTGACGTCAGCCATTCTCATTTTCAGCCTTATCGCGCTTCTTTCGAGCGGGGCGATGGCGATCGGATTTCGTTCGCTTCGTTTCGCCTCGTCAAAGAGGAGCGAGGATTTGCCTTCGACGAGCGCCGAAAAGAGCGAATGGCCGCAGCCTCAACTCTCGAAGACCGAGAAAGTTTGATGTGCGCGCCGTGCATGTAGGCGACGCTTTTTGATGAAGAACGAAATCGATAGCGGTAGGTAGAGGTGCGACATGCATGCGATTAATCTTGCTCCTTCGGTTTCGACCATTGAAGCCAATCCCAGCTTTGTGTTCACGTCGCCGCACCGAAGCATCAAAGCATTCGGCATTGCCGAGAGAATTTGTCTATCGGCGTGCGGCGCGGCGCATTCGGATAGTTTCCTGCAGACGGCCGTGCAGGGCGCAATCAATCGGGCGCGGCAGGCCGGACAGGTGAATCCCATTGTTGCAGGCGCCATTCCTTTCGACATACGGCAGCCCTGCTCACTGTTCGTGCCAATGAGTTATACGGATTTCGCAAGAGGGTCGCTGATGGTCGAGGAGCGACGCTCGGAGCGGGCGCCCACGGTGCTCGGCATGCGTAGCCTCCCCGACAAGGACGCATTCAAAGACGCCGTCACGCGCGCGATCACAAGCTTTCGCGCCGGGAAAATGTCGAAAGCGGTTCTATCCCGCATCCTCGAGATCGAACTCGCGCAACCGGTCGACGTCGCAGCGATCTTGAACGCCTTGGTGAAGCAAAATCCCAGCGGATATCATTTCAAGGCGCCCTTGACCGATGGGGCGATATTGCTTGGAGCAAGTCCTGAGCTCCTCATCCGAAAGGACGGCGCCGCCATTCGCTCCAATCCCTTGGCCGGTTCGGCCAAACGCAGATCGGACCCGGAAGAGGATCGGCTGGCGAGCCGCAAGCTGTTGCAGTCGAACAAGGACAATTTCGAGCACAGGCTTGTTGTGGATGAAATACAGGAAGCGCTGGAGCCCGTATGCAAAGCTCTGACGACGCCCGCTGGGCCAGCGCTCATGAACACGTCGACGATGTGGCATCTCTCGACGTTGATCACCGGCGAGCTGGCGAACCACCACACGTCGGCGCTTCAACTAGCCTGCCGTCTGCATCCGACGCCGGCGGTCTGCGGCTATCCAACCGCCGAGTCGCGGTCGTTGATTGGCGCTCTGGAGCCATTCGACCGCGGCGTTTTCAGCGGCGCCGTCGGATGGTGCGATTCGAAGGGTGATGGCGAGTGGGCGGTGGCGATAAGGTGCGGAACGGTTCACGACAAAGCCATTCGACTCTTTGCCGGCGCCGGCATCGTCGAAGCTTCTGATCCGGAATCCGAATGGGCGGAAACTGAAGCCAAGTTAGGCACGATGCTGCGCGCCTTCGGAATAGAAACGGGGGAGCGCCCCGCATGCCGATAGAGTTCACGCCTTGGCCCGACGCCTTGGCCCGTAGATATCGCGACAAAGGCTATTGGCGCGGCGAGCCGCTGACGGAGATTTTGCAGCGCGCCTGCCATCGTCATCCTGGCGCCGTCGCGCTCATTTGCGGCGAGCGACATCTCACTTACGCTGAGTTGGACGCCAAGTCCTCGCGACTTGCGTCAAGCCTCATGCGACGCGGAATAGAGCAGGGCGATACCGCGCTCGTTCAACTTCCCAACGTCGCCGAGTTTTACATCGTTTTTTTTGCGCTGCTCAAAATGGGCGTGGCGCCGGTCAATGCGCTGTTCAGCCACGACAGGCTGGAGATGACCGCCTATGCGCAGCAGCTTCAACCCACGCTTCTCATCGCGTCCGCCGAACATCGTCTCTTCGCGGACGGCGTCTATGTCACAGGCTTGCGGAGCTTCGCGCCGACATTGAGCGTCGTGGCCATCCACGGACGAACTGAATATGCTGAAAATCTTGAGTCGCTGTGGGAATGTGACTCAGACGGCGCGGCGGACGAACCGCGCCCTTCTGCTGCCGATCAGGTGGCGTTTTTTCAATTGTCGGGAGGCAGCACCGGCGTTCCCAAGCTCATCCCGCGCACCCATGACGACTATTACTACAGCGTGCGGCGAAGCGCGGAAATCTGCGGTCTGACGGCTGAGAGCCGCTACCTGTGCGCGCTACCCGCGCCGCATAATTATCCGCTCAGTTCGCCCGGCGCGCTCGGCGTCTTTCACGTCGGCGGAACAGTGCTGATGGCGCGAAATCCGAGCGCGGATCTCTGCTTCGATCTCATTCGCCGTCACAAGGTGAACTTCACGGCCATCGTGCCGACGATTGCTTCCTTATGGCTTGACGCCGCCGCCAACGACTCTCGCGAAGCGCCGACTCTCACAGTGATGCAGGTCGGCGGCGCACGACTCAGCGAGACGGTCGCCCGCCGAATTGTCGCGACCTTCGGCTGTCGGCTTCAGCAGGTTTTCGGCATGGCGGAGGGGCTCGTCAACTACACGGGTCTTGACGAAGATCCCGAGCGTATTTTTTCGACTCAAGGGCGGCCAATGAGTCCCGATGATGAGCTGAAAGTCGTCGATGCAGATGGCGAAGAGGTCGCCGCAGGCGAGGTCGGCGAGCTGCTGACACGCGGTCCGTACACGGTCCGAGGCTATTATCGCTCCCCAGAACATAACGCTCGCGCCTTCGATGACGAGGGTTTCTATCACACGGGCGATCTCGTCGAGATGACGGCGGAGGGCTATGTGAGAGTCGTAGGCCGCAAGAAGGATCAGATCAACCGCGGCGGCGAGAAGATTGCGGCCGAAGAGATCGAGAATGTGCTGCTGCAGCACGGGGCGGTCGTGCACGCGGCGCTCATTTCCATGCCCGACTCTCTGATGGGAGAGAAAAGTTGCGCTTACATTGTCACGAGCGACGCCGCGCTAAAGCCGATCGCCTTGCGAAAGCACCTCCGCAGCCAGGGAATTGCGGAATTCAAGCTCCCCGATCGTTTTGAATTCATCGATCAGATGCCGCTTACCGCCTTCGGTAAGGTCGACAAGCAAACGCTGCGCGATGACATCCAGGCGAAGCTCAACGTCTAAACGCAAACAGGAATTGACCATGGCCATACAATCCCTTGCATCCTACGCCATGCCGGGCCCGGATTCCTTCCGAATAAACAAAGTCAATTGGAGTTTTGCGCCCGAGCGCGCGGCGCTGCTGATCCACGACATGCAAGACTATTTCGTCGGCTTCTACGGCGAGGAAAGTCCACTCGTCGATCAGCTCGTTTCGAACATTCGTAGGCTGCGCGCCTTTTTCAGGGCCCACGGCGCCCCCGTGATCTATACGGCTCAGCCCATTGAACAGAGCGACGAAGATCGCGGCTTGCTAAATGACATGTGGGGATCTGGTCTGAACGCCCAACCGCATAGACGTAAAATTGTTGAGCCTCTATTGCCGGACGCCGGGGAGACAGTGCTGACGAAGTGGCGTTACAGCGCCTTCAAGCGTTCGTCGCTGGCCGAGATGATGAAGGACATGGGCAGAGATCAACTGGCGATCTGCGGCGTCTACGGCCACATCGGTTGTCTGTCGACGGCGCTCGACGCCTTCATGCATGACATCAAGCCTTTCATGATCGCCAACGCCATCGGCGATTTCTCGCTCGAAGATCATCTCATGACTCTGAACTATGTCGCCGGACGCTGCGGCATGGTGATCGGCGTCGACGACGTGCTCGCCGCGCGAAACACGCGTTCTGCGCCTCTGACCAGAGAAGACCTCAAAAAGCAGCTCTTGTCGGCGCTCGATGTCGAGGAGTCAGACTTCGACCCCGACGAAAACCTTATCGATTACGGCCTCGACTCGGTGCGAGTCATGATGCTGGTCACCGAATGGCGCAAGCTCGGCATAGATGTGGGTTTTGACGAGCTGGCGAAAAAGCCGACCTTGAATGGCTGGTGGGACATCATCGATCGCCGGCTCGCAGCGGTCGTCTCCGCGTGACGTCTCGGCGGTTGCGAATGGATTTTTCAGGAAAGCGGATCTGGGTCACCGGCGCCGGCCAGGGAATTGGCTTTGAGACGGCCGCTCAATTCGCCGCGCTCGGCGGCGACGTTGTCGGGCTGGACAAGACGTTCGCGGGCTCGATCTATCCTTTCGCGACCGTGCGCCTCGACGTCAGCGCGCGCGATCAGGTACAAGAGACCTGTCGGGCTTTGCTGAAAGAGCGTCCGAGATTGGATGTGCTGGTTAGCGCCGCAGGCGTGCTGCGTCTTGGTTTGACGGAAGAGCTGAGCCTTGATGATTGGGCCGCGTGTATGAACGTCAACGCGTCCGGCCCCTTCCACCTGTTTCAACAGACCATCCCGCAGTTCAAACGGCAGCGCTCGGGGGCGATCGTTAGCGTCGGCTCCAACGCCGCGCATACGCCGCGCATGTTGATGAGCGCCTATTGCGCCTCGAAGGCGGCGCTGACCAGTCTGACGCACTGCGTGGGCTTGGAGCTCGCGCCTTATGGCGTTCGCTGCAATCTGGTCTCCCCTGGCTCCACTGACACCGCCATGCAGCGCTCCATGTGGCGCGCGGCAGACGCCGAGGCGCAAGTGATCGCTGGAGACCTTGAGTCCTTCAAATTGGGAATTCCGCTGGGAAAGATCGCTGCCCCCGAGGAGATCGCAAGCGCCGTCGTGTTTCTTGCGTCGGATCTCGCCAGCCACATCACGCTTCAGGATCTGGTCGTCGACGGCGGCGCGACGCTTGCCGCTTAACGGCTGATCGACGCACCGCCGGCGGGCCTCCGACATGCCTGCCGACATGCCTGGCGGACGTCCGCCCGCCGTCATGCCCGTCCCGCAGCCGAGGCAGAGCGGGCGCAGCACCGACATCTGCGCCTCGGCGTTGGTCTTTGGCGAGACCGCTTCGACAAGTTATAAATCACCAGCGCGATTGCGACACTCAAGCTTTAGAGCGCCAGCCCCTGGCCGGAATGATGATCAAAATCAACATCCTAATGTCAACGATGTTAGCCTGCTTGGCCATCGTTGTGTCCACGCCCGCATGCCCGGAAACCAGCTCCCCTCCCGCGAAAAAGATGCAGGTTGTGGTGTTGGAAAGTCCGCCGTTCGTCATGAAGACCGACCAGGGATTCACTGGATTTGCGATCGACCTGTGGGAGGAGAGCGCCAAACGCATGGGCTTGGATTACGAATATCGGGAAGCATCAACTCTCCAAGAGCTTCTCGATTCAGTAACCACGGGAAAATCCGATGTTGCCGTCACCGAGTTGACGATAAACGCCGAGCGGATGGAGCGAATGGATTTTTCCCAGCCGTGGTTCGATGCGGGCTTGCAGATGATGATTCATCAAGCGCCCCCCGCTGGTTTCTGGAGTTTCTTCAAGCAGCTTGAGGAGAACGGCCATCTTAGAGTGTATCTTTGGATGGGGCTCGGCGTGATCGTCGCTTCTTTTCTCCTTACGGCGCTGGACAGGCGCCTGGACCCCGAGTTTCCAGCGGAGTGGAAACAGGGCTTTTCCGAGAGTTTTTATCACGTCCTCTCGGTGCTGACGTCTGGGAAGACAAATCACAAGCTGGTGTTCGGAAGTTACGGGACGATGATCGCAGGTCTCTGGCTCGTCATGGGCGCGGGCGTTGTGGCTTACATAACGTCCTCGATCACCAGCGTCATGACTGTAAACTCTCTGGAACGGCGCATATGGGTCGCAGACAAAGGCAGGATCGAGGATTTAACGGATCTTAAAGGCAAGATTGTTGGCACGCTCAGCGGGAGCGTCGCGAACATGTATGTCGCGAAGGCGGGGCTGTCCGGCCGGGGATTCAGCACCCTCGGCAATCTCGTCAATGCGCTAGCGGAAAATCGCGTGGATGCGATCGTCGGCGACCAGCCTTCCCTCGTTTATCACCTACATCAGCACCCTGATTTACCCGTGATCGCCGTAGGCAAGGTCGTAAGACACGAAAAGTATGGGTTCGCCCTGAAGGCCGGGAGCCCAATCCGTCTGAAGCTCTCGAAACAGGTGATGCTCGCCTGGGAGACCGGCCTGATAGACCGTTTACGAAAAAAATATCTTGGCGGCTGAGCGCGCACGAAACGACGTGGCGCAATTGCGAATTAAGAGATAGCGTGTCGCCGATAACTACAGGAGAACTTATGGCACACTTTCGGATTTTGGTGACCGCGGCTACACTTGGTCTTGGTTTTGCTTTCGCGCCTACAGCATCGAACGCCATGCCGGCGGCCTCGGTGAATGCTGCGGTTCAGGCTCCGATCGAGAAAGTTTATGGGGGATGTGGCGTTTACGGACACCGTGGCCCATATGGCGGTTGCCGGGCTGGCGGGCAGGCTACTGGGCGCTATCGCAGGTAAGCTCTTCTTTGGCCAATGCAAAGCACCCGAGGACTTGACCTCCTCCGGGCGACACACTTGAGACCTGGTTGGCGAGTTTCAGACGGGCTCTCAAGATTCTAAAGGAGGGGCGCTGGCTGCTGCGCCCTTTCCGCTTTGAGTTCTTTGGGAGGGGGCCTTTGGCTGGCGCTCCATTTTTTGGAAGAGATTGCGCTGCACTCCGCAGCCCTGGAAACGCCCTCAACTCCGCTGACGACCGCCTATAGCCTAGCGTGACATCGGGTAAGCAGGTCGACGATCAGATAGACCTTCGTCGCCAGAGTTCGGAGCCGCGGTATTCGCGGCGCAAGTAGAAGGGCGCCTATCGACGCGGAGCCAATGTCCGCGTATCGAGGGCGGGTACGATCGCTTCGAGGATTTTCCGTGACATCAAATACAGATCAGCCGAATACGACCGAACTCGCCGCCGAAATCGTGGCGGCCTTCGTTTCTCGCAATTCGCTTCCGGTGTCGGAGCTTCCCGCTCTGATCTTGTCCGTGGATGCGACGTTGCGCCGTCTCGCCACGGGCGCGCCGGTGACGCCGGCTTCGCCAGCCGAGCAACCCACGCCCGCCGTCTCCATCCGCAAGTCGATCACCGCGGACCATCTGATCTGTCTGGATGACGGGAAGCGGTTCAAATCGCTCAAGCGGCATCTCGCAACGCTGGGGATGACGCCGGAGGAGTATCGCGCCAAATGGGGCTTGCCCGCCGACTATCCCATGGTCGCGGCGAATTACGCGGCGCGGCGCTCGGACCTGGCGAAGAGCATGGGGCTCGGTCAGTCGCGCGACAAGGCGGCCCCGGCAAAGCGCGGGCGCAAGCCGAAGGCGAGCGCTTAATTGGTGAAGCGGGTGGTGATCTGAGAGGCATTGCCCGTCCCAAAACGCTCAAGATCGGCCTTATCCACCGAGACGCCTATGAAACCGCTTCTTCCTTGCAGCGGCATTCAGCGCATGGGTCCATGCACCACGCGTCGCGAATCAGCCTTTTGGCGGCTTTGATCGCGAGGGCAGGGTCACTTCGATGTAAATCGAGGTTGAGATGGACGCGCAGGAAATCGGCCCAGCGAAACTCGGCGAAAGGCGCATGATCCTTAGGGCATCCGCAGTCCCGGCGCAGTCGGGCTATGAGGCTCCGGAACGGATCGTCCGCCAAGTCCTGGAGCGCGTGCGGCAACTCCGAAAGGGTCCGCGGCGCGCCGCTAGAGCAAATCAAGCCGCGTTTTCGTAGCGCCACGAAAAACTGATTAGCATCGAGGCTGGACAGGTCTTCGATCTGACGCACTGAAACTAAGTCGATGCTCTCCTGAAGAAGCGCGAGCGCCATGTGATGGCCGTCAATCAGGAAATATTGCGCGCCAGGTCCGCATACAGCAGGAAAAGGGTGAGACGCGAGAAAACGGAGTTTTTCTCCAGCCGACAAGGCTCGCCACTTCGCGCGCTTAGCGCCGACCTCCTCATATCCGACCGCTATCTGGGTCGGTCGCAGCTGCGCAAGCTTGACTGAAACAGTTTTCGCGGCGGCTTCCATTCTTGGCAACATTCTGACGCCGTCTTTGACGTGGCCACGCCGGCCCGCGCTCACAAAGCGCTTGTGGGGGTAGGGGAAACGGTCTGGCCAAATCCCGCTGAAGAAAACGCCCAGACTGAGCGGGCGCATTTCAGGAAGGAGTCAAGCTGATCCTGTGAGCGAACCGCCGTCTGCTGCAATGCGGTCATTCGACGCGCGGATCAGCTTGCCGGTTTTCCTTCGGCTCAATATGAAGAGCCTTGGCGAAGCTTTGGAAAGCGGCGATCGACGTAGATCGTCGACGCGCCGCCTGCTCCCTTGCCGGAAACGGAACGGATCAGATAGAGTTGCGCACATGTCGGCGTGCCGCTGGCTTCAGCGCAACTTTCATGGGGACGCTTTGATATGTCTGGGCTTCTGACGCCCGTTTTTGTGCTTGTCTCATTGGCCTTCACATTGCTGTTCTGGTTGGGAGGATCGCGCTATTTGAGCATCCGAAATCGGGAAGTGAGAATTTCCGAGATTGCGCTAGGCCAGCCGGCATGGCCCAGTCGTCTGACTCAGATTGATCGCGCCTATCACAATCAATTTGAGCTTCCCCTCCTGTTTTATGCGCTTGTCGGCCTCGTCATCGTCACCGGCGCGCAACCCTTGGGCTTCCGATTTCTCGAATGGCTATTCGTGATCCTGCGTCTCGCCCATGCCTATGTTCACGTGACGTCGAATCAGCTGCGCGCAAGATTTTTGCTGTTTGCCGCCGGGGCGACGACGCTGCTCGCGATGTGGGTCCTGTTTGGCGTCCGCCTTTTTGGCGGCGGTAATTAGATTGTTGCGCAGACGTTCGTCGCGCGCGCGCCGCTATCGCGAGACATCTGCTTCGCCATTCGGCGACAACGATCGATTGCGCCTCGTGAGTAGTCTGACGCACGGCCAGTCGGCGCAAGCTTGAGATGGTAGGCGTCGAGCGACCGCTTTGACAGTCCTATGACCATTACTATTTTACGCTCATGGATCTGCCGATCGGCGAACTGTTCATCTTGGGCTTTCGCGACCCGCTCATACCTGGCTGGCTGCAGGATTTTGCCCGTCACTTCGGCTTGGGCGGAGTCATTCTTTTCGACTACGACTGTACTGATCGGAAATTCGAGCGGAACGTCTATGGGCCGGCTCAGCTTGAGGAGCTTTGCGAGCGTCTTCACGCTCTCCCCTCGCGCCCCCTCATTTTTATCGATCAGGAAGGCGGCAAGGTCCGCCGGTTGAAGGAAGAGCGGGGCTTCCTCCCGCTGCCCAGCGCCCGCCAATTCGGGCGATTGACCCCTGCGGAGCGGCAGGCCGTTTTACGCCCGTCCTATGCGCAAATGCGACAGATCGGCATCGATGTGAACCTGTCGCCGGTCGTCGATCTCGACATCAACCCCGACAGCCCGGATGTGGGGTCCGTCCAGCGCAGCTATTCAAGCGATCCCAAGGTTGTAAAGGCATGCGTGGAGGCGCTGGCGGAAGTCGCCGGTTCGGTGAATTTGAAACTTTGCCTGAAGCACTTCCCCGGTACCGGCGGCGCGAAGGTCAATCCCCACGACCACGTCATGGATCTTTCCGAGTGCCTCACGGACGCGCAAGTCGACGTGTTCCAGGAGCTGATCTCGCGCGTGCCGATGGTCCTGTTCAGCCATGGCATCGTGAACCAATGGGAAAAAGACACGCCCGTCTGCCTCTCCGCCGTCGCGGTGAATAAAATGCGCGCCTGGGCGCCGGAGGCGTGCATCCTGACCGACGATCTGCAAATGCAGGGCGTGCAAAAGCTGATGTCGACGGGCGAAGCTTGCGCGAAGGCGGTTCACGCCGGCGCGGATTTCATCCTCATCGGCAACAACATGAAGGACGAGCAGGAGCAGGCGGCGGCATTCGCGCGGCGGCTGCTCTCGGCCTGCACGCAGGATGCGTCCATGCGGGCGCACGCCGAGGCCTCCATCGAGCGAATTAGAAAGCTGAAATTCGGATGAAGCGCGGAGCGCGCCGAGCCACAAACTGGCGCGCCCTAGTCGTGCGTCGCATCCTCCCGAATGTTCTCTCGAAGGTCCGCCGCCTTTCGCCGCTCGACCATCAAGCTCATCGCGCGACGTAAATGGCCCTCGGCCTCATCCAGCGCCGCCGCCGCCTCGGCGAGCCCGTAACCCTGCAGCAGCAGAAAGGCGAGCTTCACGCTTCCGCCAGCGCGATGCAAGGCCTCATGGATCTCCTCGTCGCCGCGGCCGGTCAGCCGGGACAGGATTTTTTCGCTCCGTCGGACCAGTTTCTTGTTCGACGCCTGCACGTCGACCATGAGGCCATCATAGACGCGCCCGAGCAGGATCATGACGAGTGACGACAGCAGGATAAGCGTGATTCGCTGGGCGGTCCCCGCCTTCATCCGCGTCGAGCCGGCGATCGGTTCCGCGCCGGTTTCGAGAAAAATCGCATAGTCGGCCTCCTGGAGAAGCGGCGTCCCCCGATTGTTCGCGACGCCGATTGTCAGGGAGCCTCTGTTTTTCGCCTCGCGCAAACAGGCGAGCGTAAAAGGCGTCGTGCCGCTTGCGGCCACCGCGATGGTGACGTCGGACGCCCCAATCTCATGGCGCCGAACCAGTTCGACCGCCTGATGGTCCTGGTCTTCGGCGCCTTCAACAGCGTGTAGCAGGGCGGTTTGTCCGCCCGCCATGAGGAGCAGAAGCCGATCTTGCGGCCAGCCGAAGGTTGGCATGAGCTCCGCCCCATCCTGGGCCGCCAACCGACCGGATGTGCCCGCGCCGACGTAAACGAGCCGTCCAGGCCCCCGCAGCCGGCGCTCAATCGCAAGCGCCGCCCGCTCAATCGCGGGGCGCGCGGCACGAACGGCGGCGACGGCGGAAAATTGCCCTTCGATCATTGAATCCAGGATCTCGGCCGGCTCCCAGACGTCGATCTTGGCATAGCGCGGACTTTGGCGTTCAGTCTCCGTCGGGCACATCGGCGCAATTCCAGCTGATAAGCCGCATATGGCCAAATGGTGGGGAGAGTTCAAGCTAAGCTTGCTTAGCGAGCCGATGACGGCGGCTCCGACGCGGGAGCTGCGCTGGAACTTGCTTTCCCGCGCGTCCGGCTCAATCTCTGTGCTGATGGGTTTGACCGAAAGCCTAAACCAATGACCGTCCTCGACGCGCAGATGATTTCCGATATGCGAGAGGCGCCGGCGGCCGTGCGACGGCAGGGTGACGGGCTCGCCGAGGTTCTCCCAGTTCTCGCGGATCGGTTACGGCGCCAGCCGCCTCAAGTCGTCGTCACCTGCGCGCGCGGCAGCTCGGCGCACGCCGCGACCTTCGGCAAGCATCTCATCGAGCGATACCTCGGCGTGGTGGTGGCGCCCGCCGCGCCCAGCATCACGACGATCTATCATCGGCCTCTGCGCCTGGCTGATCAGCTCTTTCTCGCGATTTCACAGTCGGGCGAAAGCAGCGACATCATCGAACAGGCGGCTGCGGCGCGCGCCTGCGGGGCCGTGACCGCCTGCATCACAAATGACCCGGCCAGCGGGCTCGCGCAGGCCTGCGAATTCGTGTTGCCGATGGCGGCGGGCCCCGAACTCAGCATCCCCGCGACCAAGACGTTCATCGCATCGGTGGCGGCGCTTGCCCGACTGGTCGCCTTTTGGGCCGAGGACAAGCCGCTCGCGAACGCGCTGACGGCATTGCCGGATCGCCTCGCCGCCGCCGGCGATCTCGACTGGAGCTGCGTCCTGGAGAAGATCGCAGGCGCGGAAAGTCTCGTCACGATTGGACGGGGTCCCACACTCGCCATCGCGCGCGAGGCCGCCCTGAAACTGAAAGAAACCTCGGACCTCCACGCGGAGTGCTTTTCGTCGGCCGAATTCCTCCACGGCCCGGTCGCTCTGGTGGCGCCCGACTATCCCGTGCTCATGTTTGCGCCGACCGACGCCGCCGCCGCCGGGATGACGCAGCTCGCCGCGGATCTCAGGGCAAAGGGAGCCGCGGTCTTCATCACCTCATCGGAGGCGGGAACGCCGGACCGGCTTCCGGCCTTGTCCCCTGAACATCCCGAAACCGACGCGATCTGTCTGATCCAGAGCTTCTACGCCATGGTCGTCCGCTTGGCCGCGATGCGCGGAAAGAACGCCGACCGGCCGCGCCACCTGCGCAAGATCACGCGCACCCGATGAACGGCTGCTCTCGACGCGCGGTGGCCGCGGACGTCGTCTTCGACGGCGAAAAAAAACATCACGACTGTGCCGTCGTGATCGAAGGTCAGCAAATCGCGGCGCTGACGCCGCGATCGGACCTCCCATCTTCAGTAGAAGTTTACAACGTCCCTCGAGGCGCCTGGCTTGCGCCGGGCTTTATCGACATTCAGGTCAACGGCGGAGGCGACGTCCTTTTCAACGCCGATCCGACGCCCGCCGCTCTGAAGAAAATGGCGCAGGCGCATCGCAAGTTCGGCGTGACGTCGCTGTTGCCGACGCTCATCACCGACAGCGATGAGGCTATGGCGGCGGCGCTTGACGCGGTCAGCGCGATCATGCCGCGCGAGCCCGGCATTCTCGGAATTCATCTCGAGGGCCCCTTTCTCTCTCCGCAAAAACCGGGCGTTCATCGGCGAGAGTTTATCCGCCGTCCACAAGCCCATCATCGCCAAATGCTCGGCGCGTTTCGTGCGGGCGTCTTGCTGGTGACGCTCGCGCCCGAGGAGGCGCCCGACGGCTTCATCGCCGAACTTGTCGCTGCGGGCGCGAAGGTCTCGCTCGGTCATTCGATGGCGACTTATGAGCAAACCCGCGCCGCAATGGCCGAAGGCCTGACGGGCTTCACGCATTTGTTCAACGCGATGCGTCCGCTTTCCGCGCGCGAGCCTGGACCTGTCCCGGCGGCGCTCGAATCGCCCGACGCCTCTTACGGGCTCATCGTTGACGGCGAGCACGTCGCCCCCGCCATGCTGGGATTGGCGATGCGCGGCGTCGGGCGTCCCATGCTGGTGAGCGACGCCATGCCGCCTGTCGGCGGGACGAAAGCAGAGTTCGACCTCCTTGGCGCGCCGATCACTGTGCGCGACGGCAGTTGCCGGACGCAGGGGGGCGCGCTTGCAGGATCGTCGATCGAAATGGCGAGCGCGGTTCGCAACTGCGTGCGGCTTCTCGGACTGCCTCTGGAGCAGGCGCTGCGCTGCGCCTCTCGCCACTCTGCCGAGTTTCTGGGTCTCGGACGCTCGCTCGGCCGCCTCGCGCCGGGATATCGCGCCGACATGGCGGCGTTCGACCCGACGGATATTTCTGTCTCCAACGCCTGGGTCGCCGGGGAAAGATCGGATTATTGTCCCGGGGCGTAGCTCGTTGGCCGATTTAGGAGCGCGACCGCCTCGCTCAAGCGAATCTTGCGCATCCACAAAAGTGCTTGCCGGGCGAAGAACTCTATCGCAGACCTATCTGACTTATCGATCCATTCAATGGATTGGATCAAGCTCGCTGCGCGCATAGGGAGAGACCGATGTCTGCCGATCAAAACTTCCCGTCGGAAAAAGTGGTGTCGGAACTCGCCGCGCCGCAAGGTGTGCGGCCTCTCAATCAGCGTGGCCGGGTGGAACGTCGAGAGGTGCTGCGCGCCGGCGCCGCCGGAATCATCGGGACCATTTTCGGCGGCAAATCCGCCAATGCGACAGGGCTGTTCTCACGCCTGATGGGAGACACGGCGTCGGCGGCGGAGGCGAGCGCGCCGCGTCTTGCGACGCTTGGCGACTACGTCTGGCTCACGCCGACGAAGCTCGGCGGGGGCGCTCAGGTGCAGGATCTTGCGACCGGCAAGACAATGGCCTGGATCGAATATTGGAATTACGGCGACAGCTGCCCGATCGCTCATCATCTCGCGGCCTTTCCTTCGGCCGACCCGCGCAAAGGCTTCGAGTTCGTAAACTCGACCCAGGGTGCGCAGAACGTTCTGATTTATGGCATCCCCACGCAGATCCGGGAACATGGAATGCTCGATCCTTTGTGGGGTCAGGGCAATCAGATCTATCGCGTCGGCTTCGACGGGCAGCAGATGAGTTTGCTCGAGAACGTCGCCGAGACCACAGGGATCGGACTTGGCGTGCACACCGTCATCTTCCCGGATGCGTCTGGCTTCACGGTCGCGGACGGACAAAAGGATGTGGTCGCCTTCTTCAATCGCGCGACCGGAAATCAGAAGACAACGGTGATCGACGCCTTCCGCTTCGACTGGCGTGGAAACGAACCCGACGGCGTGCTCGAGGACAACTGGTTCAAGGGAGGGACCGTTCGCGTTTCCCGTCTCGTAAAGGCGCCCGACACCGGGCTCTACGACTATCGCGGCGTCAAGGGAAACAAGCTCGATTGGGAGATGGTGCCGATGGGCGAGTATCTCGCCTATTCGGGACAGCTTCCGGGCGACTCGGTGAAGACGCTGACCGGCGCCGATAATTGCGTCCACCATCCGATCCATCCGCTCTCGCTGGTGACGCTTCGCATGTTCGCCGTCGGCGTCGTCATCGACCGCACGACGATGGAGCCGGTTGCGTGTATTTCTTCTCCGGACGGCACGACCAAGGAAAGCATTCCGGTCAAGAAAATCGCCGACGGCATTTGGGACATCAAGCTGGATAATGTCGTGTCGTCGGGACACGAATGCGGCTTTGGACCGCACGGCAAATGGTTCACCATGACGAACAACACCCGCCAAAACAGCATGGGCGTGTTCGATTGTTCGGACCGCGATCCGCGCAACTGGAAGCGAGTCGCCGAGTTCAAGGATTCGCACTGGGTCGGCTCGACGCCGAGCCCGTTCCACATCACCTATTCGATGGACGGCTCAAAGATGTTTGTCTCAGAGCTGCATCGCAAGCCGGCGAAAAGCGCCATCGTCGTCGTCGACACCAACACCTGGACGACAATCAAGCGCTTCGAGAATGTGGGCGTTGACCTGCAGACGATGCATGTCACCTATGACGGCAAATATGTGCTCGCAATCTTCAGCGGATTCCAGCGGCTCGAAGGAGGAACCTTCGTCTTCACGCAGGATACGCTGGAGCCCGTCGGTTATATTCCGAACTTTGGCGGTCACCACGACTGCGTTATTGTTCCGCGAAACAATGAGGAACTGATCCACAGCCGCTGCACCACGGTCTGACGGGAACGGCGAACCCGCAAAGGCGACTCGCTTGCGTCCGGCGACGAGCCCCTCAAGCGATCGCTCCTCCTCAACGAATCGGCCCGGCGTCACGCGCCTGACCGCATCGACCTGCAGATAATGGTTCACCTATGACGAAACGCCATCGCTCGCGCTTCCTGCTGGTGCGGCTCGGCGCTCAGAACGTCGGACGTCGGCTGCTGCGCAGTCTGTTGCTCGGCATGGCGGTGATGATCGCCGTCGGGGTTGTCTTCTCCGGCTTCGTCACCGGCTGGTCGCTGCGGGAAGGAATTTTGACGACCTTTTCGCGAATGGGCGCCGATCTCATTGTCGTGCCGCATGGCGCCTTGGTGAACATCACCAGCACGTTGCTCACAGTGCAGCCGACGGATCTCGATCTGGATGCTGCTCTGGGCGACAAGCTCAGAGCCGTTCCCGGCGTGGCGACGGTCGCCGCGCAGCGTCTCATCCGCGCGAGCGTCGAGGGGCGCGCGATCAATCTGATCGCCTATGATCAGGCGACCGATTTCACCGTCGAATCCTGGCTGCCCGCGGGCGAGAAACCCGTCGCCGCGACCGGGGGCCTGCTCGTTGGGGAGCGGGTCGCGCTGAAGACTGGCGAAGCCCTGACGATTTGCGGTCGGTCGCTGGTCGTGACGGGCCGCTTGGGTCGAACGGGCGTGGGTCCCTTTGACGAATCTTATTTCATCACCTTTTCCGCGCTCGACGAACTTGTCGCCGCCGCGATCCGGGCGCGCCTTGCAAACGCCCCTGTTCATCCGCCCGCGTCTTCGCCTTCCGAAGGGGTCGACGCGACGCATCATGATCACGCCGCAGGACGGGCCGAATGCCTTCCGCCAATCGTGCAGGATCGTGTCTCTGCATTTCTCCTGCAACTGTCGCCCGGCGCCTCGGCGGAGCAAGCGCGTTTCGCCATTGGACAGATCCCGGCAATCAAAATCGTTACGGGCAATCCGATCTTCACCGCCGCGCGCCAATCGCTCGGAAGTCTCTTCGGGGGCGTGGCGATTTTTGCTGGCTTGCTGATGCTGGCGATCTTCTTTCTCGTGTCGTTGTTGTTTTCCGCCATCGTTCAGGAGCGCTATCGCGAAATCGGCGTGCTGCGGGCCATTGGCGCACGGCCGGCGCAGATCATATCCATCACTTTGATCGAGGCGGGGCTCATCACAGGCTTTGGCGGCCTGTTAGGCATCGGCGCGGGTTTCTCGCTGATCTTCGTTTTTGCCCGCTCTCTCGGCTTTTACTTCTCGTCTCTCGGCGTGCCCTTCAACGCGCCGCCTGCCGGAATCATATGGATCGCCGCGGGCGCCGCGGCGCTCTGCGGCGTTACGATCGGCGTCGGAGGGGCTTTCGTCGCCGCTTGGCGGACACGGCGTCTTGAACCCTACGCGATGATCCAGATGGAAAGCGCGCGATGATTCTTTCCGCCACGAGTTTGCGGAAGCATTACGGCGGCGATCCTGGCGTGGACGCGGTGATCTCTGCCGATTTGATCATTGGCGCAGGCGAGTTCGTTTCGATCGTCGGACGATCTGGCTCTGGTAAATCGACGCTGCTCGCCATGGTCGGCGGGTTGACGCCGCCGACGGCGGGCAGGATTCAACTCGCGGGGGACGAGCTCTGGGATCTTCCCGAGGCGCAGCTTGCCGATATCAGGCGAGAGCGGATCGGCTTCGTCTTCCAGTTCCAGAGTCTCCTTCCGAATCTTCGCGCCATCGACAATGTCGCCTTGCCGGCGCTTCTGGGCGACGACGTGACGCCGGAATGCGCCTATGCGCGCGCGCAAGACCTTCTCGCCCGCGTGGGTCTGAGCGATCGGATGACAGCCTTCCCAGGACAGATGTCCGGCGGCGAGCAGCGTCGCGTCGTCATCGCTCGGGCCTTGATCAATGAACCGCAATTGCTTCTCGGGGACGAACCGACAAGCGACCTCGACGAGGAGACGGAAGAAGAAATCTTCACGCTGCTCGACAATTTGCGACGAGAGGAAAATTTCGCAATAGCGCTCGTCACGCACAACCATGCGCTGGCGCAACGCGCTGATCGCATGTTCGAGATGCGGCAAGGAATTCTCCTTCCGAGCGATGCGCCGCGCGCCTTCGTCGCTGCGCCGATCCGGCGCTCCGAACCGTCCGCGCCAAAAACGCCCGCGCCGGTCGGCGCCGATGCAGACGGCGCGCGCGATTTCGAAAAACTTGGCAAGACGCTGTGGGCGACAGCGGGACGCATCTTCGCCGCCGCGGCGCTGTTGTTCATTCTCGCGTCGTCGGCCAATTACGGCGTGGCGCGCTACCAGCAGTATGAACTTGACGCCGGTCGGCAGCGACTCGCCGCCCTCGAAGAACTTGCGACCTCCACTTTGCAGAGCGACATCGCGTCGATTACGCAGCTCGGCGACGGTCGTTATGAGGTGACGATTTATCTTGAGAACACAAAAGCCGAACAACCCATTTACGTCATGTCGCCGAGCGTGCAGGGTTTCGTGCAGGTTGGAGTCGGCTGGCAGGAAGCGCCGCTGACGCCGATCGACGACGCCACCGCCGCGGTGCTGAAAGTCACAGGGCGGCAGCTCTACCGCTTCGTTTTTGAGGCTCGCCTCACGAAATTCACCGAATTGTTGCCCCACTACATGCATGTGCGCTTCAGCAACAGCATGCTTGTCAGTCCCGAGAGCACACCCACCAATGAGTTATTTCAGCGCGTCGACAACTACTATGTCTATCTGAAACCAGACAATGTCGACGACGCGACGATCGCAAAGGATGTTCGGTTTCCCGGGCCGCCGCCGCTCTGGATCTGGATGCCGCCGCACTGACGGCTCTCCCTCAAGTCGATGGGCGCAATCCTCGCGCTACGCGGTTGCGGCGTCCAAAATCGCCGCTGCTTCGATAAGGTCGAAGTCGGGAATGCGCGCGTTGGTCAAAGGGTCTTCGCCCGATATCCATTGCTCGAGCGCATGTGGCGCGGAGAGCGCGCAATTGAGCGCTCTGTTGACTTCATAGAGTCCCCACGCCAGTCCGGCGCGCCGCAGCGCCGCCATCAGGGCGTTCTGAACGAGGCTGCGGACGACGAGATGCGGCGTGGAGATCGGCGCTTCAACGGCTTCGCCTCTCACCGCCGCAAGGCATAACGCTTTGTCGAAGGCCGCATGACCGCGGCAAGCAAGCGGACGAATTTTATAGGCGAGGCATAATTCGCCTTCGATCAACGGGCAGGCATGCTGGGCGGTCAGTCGCTGTTCTTCGGACAACCCGCCAACGGCCTGATCGGCGTCGGCGATGCGCTTACCGAGCATTATGCCGCGCTCCCGAAAGGCGGCGGCGTTGACGGAAATGAAGCGCGCGAGCAGGAATATTTCCGGCGCCGTCGCGACAACGCGTAGGCGGCAGCAGGCCGCGCATTCTCCCTGACAGGCGAGCGCTGGCGCGCCTGCCGCCTGAAGGGCGACGTTGTGCGTGAAGCTGTCAAAAGCTTGCGCGCAGAGCAGCGCGACAAGCTCCGGGCGCGCCCCGCGCGAGCCTATCGTTTCGCTGAAGGCATGCGACGCGGCCTTGAAGAAGGCAGAAGGGCTGATATCCCCGCTCATCGGCTTTTCCACCCCTGCGCCAGTAGAAGACGATCGGCGCAGCGCTGGCTTCGCTCACGCCGACTTCGGTTGCGAACTCCAACTCATAAGACCGCGATACCTGCGGAGCATCGTGCTGGTGTAGAACGCTGGGTAGATTGGCGGGTCGGAAGAGAAGCCTGAAACCGGAGAGGATATTCGGCCACCTGGGGCGCTCCGGCGCCATCCGCGATTCCGCCTCGACAGCGGATGTGGGGGAAAGGTGGTAGCGGAGGAGGGACTCGAACCCCCGACACAAGGATTATGATGCAGCCGTTATGCGCGGCAAATCAGTTCCTTGTCTCCAAAAAATCCGTCAAACTGGCGACGGGAAATCAATCGCTTCCGGGCGTTTTGTCAAACCACGTGGCGGGTTGCGATTGGATCGCATCGTCTCGTTTGCTAGATAATCGGCTCCCTCCGCGCCAAGCTCGATAGAGTTGCGATTGGATCGCATCGTCTCCTTTGCTAGAACCGCCTTGGAAAAAGCTCCTGTTTTCAGGGGCTTTTTCTGGGTTTTCCCCAAGAGAAAAACTCGCCTCCGAGCCCACAAAACTGCGCTTCGCCGCCAATTTTCTCGGATTAAAACAGGGCCAATTGATCGGGACGTTCGGGCTTCGGCTCGTCTCGCCGCCCCCGGAATGAAAATATGTTTTGATACTGCTTGTCGGTGAAGAACAGGACATCGACCTTCCCATCTTTCGGCACCTTTTTGCCGATGCGGTTCGTGATCGCCAGCGCCTGCTCCTTTCCCCCTGTAAAGCGAATATAAACAGAGAATTGCATCATGGTGAATCCTTCGTCCAGCAGGAACTCCCTGAATTTCGTCCCCGCCGTCGCTCGGCTTTCATTAAGACCGGCAAATCGAACACCGCCATGACCCACATGATTCGGTATCCCGACAAGAAGCTCACGGCCCGTCCTCGGCCGTTTGATCCGGCAACGGAACCAGCGCGGACGGCAACGAGAGTTTCTTGCGCTCATCCGTGAAAACCTGGGCGAGCGAAACAGCCAGCCGCGCAAGGCGGTTTGTGAGCGGCGTCCGCCCTTCGGCTGTGGCATAGTCGCAGTAAAGAACGTTCCCGAGTTCGTGCTTGGCGGCGGCGTCCAGTTTGTCGCGTCCCTCGCGCGCGAGAGCAAACGCCTTGAGATCGACCGCGGGGCGGAAGGGCTCCATCAGATCGTCCGCGAGCCGTAAAGCGTCTCCCCGGCTACGATGGAAGAGGCCGAGCGACGGATGCAGGCCTGCCGCGACGATCGCCCTGGCGGTCGCGGCGCGCAGGACAGTGTATCCATAGTTCAGGAACAAATTGACGCCGTCGCCATCCCGATTGCGCCGGAAGCCTTTGCCGAACATTGCGGGAAAATATCTTTGCGCCGCCAGCGCTTCCGCATTGCCGGCGTCTCCCGATCGGATATCCTTTTTGAGCCGCGTCAATTCCTGGCTGTCGACGCCTACGCTTTCGAGACCGAGAGCTTGCGCTTCGATTTTGGCCGCGACTATTTCCGCCCAAAGACGTTTTCGCTTGGGTCGATCCGAGTCGGCCTGCGCCTCCATCCGGTCGCCTTGGGCGTGATGACCATCGACTGGAAGGAGCCACATGACCGGCGTGAATTTCTCGCCGCAGATGACGACGGGCGCGCCACGCGCGGCAAGCGCAGCGAGAACCTGCCCGGAATAAGAGATTGCTGGCGTCGCGGCTACGACCGCTTCGATATCATCGAGCGGCCCGCGCCCCACGGGGCCATCAGCGGAGGAAACCGCGAGAACGCCGCGTTCAGGGACAATTTGCGGCCTTCGCCGGAAATTTCGACGATACGGCGTAAGATAACAACGCAACTCCGCACCGTGTTAGAACACGGCGGTGACACGCGGTACGAAGTTGAAGATACTGGCACAACGGCCGGAAAGGTCAAACAGGCCTCTGGTCTTCATGAGACCCGCCCAAGCTCATCCACAATTACCTGTCTCGCTGCTCGGGCTCGCATGCCCCCTATGTTGGCAAAATCCCAACGGAAGGGGTCATCGAGATCGTCATGGCGTTTTTGATAATCGCCGGCCTCATTATGCGCGACTAGGTAGACGATTCCATTTGACGGCGAAAGCCGCACCACCTTCTTGATCCGTCTCTCGCCGTCCTTGTCGTCAATCTCGACAAGATCGCCCTTGTGGAGGCGCATAACCAGCTTGCCGCCGATCTTGTCGCGTTCCCATTGGGGTCGCCAACCGTTCTGGTTTACCTCAAAGGCAGAGGCGGCGAAGCCTTTCCAGACATGGCCGCCATTTCCGTCCTTCAGCGACACAATGTCCATGCACCAGTTTTCGCCAGGCACGACGGCCTTGTATGGTTCGCCGGTGCTGCGATCCTTGATTTCGACATTCGCCGCTTCCGGCTTCAACAATCGCACGTGGCGAATAGGATTGCGCGGTTTACCAGTGCGGTCTTCTACCGCTTGCGCCTCCTTCTCCGCGAAAGCGATCAGCGCCGCGTCAAGCTTTTCGCCCTTTGCTTGCGCCGCGTCGCGAACTGCGAGCAGTTTTTTGCCCAAATCTGGATCACGGGCGCGCTCGATGTCCTTCGACGTAAGCGCCGTTAGCGCCTTTCGATAAACAAGATTTCCAATTTTTCGCTCCTTATCGTCGCGCACAAGGCCATAGGCGGTGTCCTCATGCAGCGCGCCACCCTTGGCGTGCTCGGCCTTGTACGAGACGATAATCTTGCGCACGAGATTGCGCGCTTCGTCACGGAATGTTTCGTAGGGGTTTGGACTGTCATCCGCGATGCGACTGCGCTCCTCCAGCGTCTCCGTCTGGCCGGCGCGCCGCGCCAATTTGTTGAGGATGCTTCGTGAAATGCAACCAATCGCGGCCGCGTCGACGGCGTGATTGCGGTGATCGTCGCGGTTCTTGCGGTTGTCGCCGAGGATGGAGTCGAGGCCCCATTTGTGCCGCAGCAATGATGTGAGATTGCCGGTGACGACCCAAACGTCCGGCGCGACGCATTCAAGATATTCCTTCGCGACCCGCGACAGATGTTTCGTTTCATTGAGCTGACGGTCGAGAAAATCGCGCTCGCGCGTATTGAATCGCTCCATTGCGTCCGGCGCAAATCGCCAGCGTTTGTTGTAGGGCAGTTTTTGCGCGTTAGCCTCTATGGCGCTCCAAGTTGTCTTATGGCCGAAGGCCACGTATGGCGGGCGATTGCGCTTCTCGCGGTTTGTTTCGTGATAACAAACCACTTTGTTCGCCGCACTGTCATCGAGCGTTCGCGAGAATGGCAGAATGTGATCGATTTCGATTTCCTCAGAGAACAGTTGTTCGACGGAATTCTGCGTTCCGGAATAGGGACAAAAGGAATGTGCACCGTCACGTTGCTCTTCCCACAGCCGCAAGAGTATTCGGTTTAGGCCGTTATCGTCGATTCCGATTTCAGCCAATTGTTGCTTGCGTTTGTCATTCGCTGCGCGATTCTCTTTGTTCTTTCTGTCCGCTTCGTCCTTTTGCTTCTTGTTCAATTTCAGTTCGCGCGCCAGTTCGATCACCACCTCGTCTGGCCTGCCGTAGGTTGCGATAAGTTTATTGACAATGCGCCTCAATTGATTGAGGCCGATATGCACGGTGGGATTGGCGATGCGGCCATACCGTCTCTCTTCAGTGTCATTCGGGTCGCCTGAACCAAAGGCGACGTGGCGCTCCAACACACGGGCGTAATAGGGCAGTCTGTCCAGCTTTTCCTCGTTCGTAAAATCCGAGTGATGATAACCGGCTCTTTTGGCCGCCTCGGCATATGGGACCACATCCTTCTTGAGTTCAGTCAGAACCTCGGCGTTGGCGGTTTTTCCGAGCCGGCCATATCCGTCGGGCAGGCTCATGCCAGCGACACTCGCCGCCGCCTCCGGGTCCATTCCGCAATCCGTTCGCAGCCAGGCGATGAGCGTCTCTTCGTCTTCCTCGTTCAGCAGTTTAGCGACGATCTCATCTTTGCGCTCCAACGGAATAGCATGCCAGGCATTCCCAAACGCCTTCTTTTTGGCGGAGCCGACGAGTCGCTTCGTCGTCTCGCAACCCTGGATCTTGTCGTCAATTTCTTCACGGCTAAACCGGCTAGTCGAACCGAGCTTCAACTCTTTGCGTATTTGATCCCAAGTGACTGACTTGCCTTGGAGCAGTTTGCTCGCCAACGCGTCCCGCAATGCCGGCGTCAGAGTTCCATTGAGCGTGAAGCCAATGCCATATCTCAACTCATTCAACTGCTGATAAATCCGACGCGCCTGCGCCGAAGGAAGTGCTGCGGGCAGGCGCTCCTCGTTGGGATTCAGCGTGCAGCGGCCTGGCTTCACTTGTTTCAACGGCCGTTGATGGAATATCGCGTCCGCAATATTCTCCCTCGCTTCCGGCGTTAGTATCTCAGGATGATACGCCACCTGTGCCGTCCAGAGCGCCTCGAACTCTTGCTTGATCAAATCGCGCGTCGGATAAAACTCGTGCGCGGCTTTTGTTCCCACCCCCGTGAGGCGAAAGCGCGCGTGATCGCCGCGCGCCAAACGTTTATGGAGAAACTCGCCAAGCGTTCGGCTCCCATTTTGCGTCAGCGCTTCGGCAAGGCGCTTGGCTACTTCTTTCAGGACGCCACTTTCCTTGTCCTTGGCGTCCGCCTTGCGGTTGGACTGAAAGCCGCGCCGTTGATTGAGATGGAACAGCGTGCGGCCGAATTCGTACGGCTCCAGACACTGATCCAGCCCTCGGGCTCGCAGTGCATAGGGGTCAAGCCGCTCCAACCGTTTGCGTTCGCCCTCGCGCGCTGGCAGCGAGCCGTGCCCAATAAGCACATGGATCAATTTCCGTTGTCGCTGCAGATAACGATCGCGTCGGCGTCGCGACGCCTTGGGGACCCGCCGCATCATGGCCAGCGACGAACCATCTTTTGGATTACGGCCATCAGAAAAGACATGCGCGCCAAGCGCCTTCACACCTGTGATTTCTGTCGCTTGTCCTTGACGTGTCTCACCCCTGGCGAGAGTTGTCGTCCCGACCAGAACGGCCCAGCCGATCGAATTCGTGCCGATATCGAAAGCGAAACGGAGGATCGAGCGTAGCGTCATGCAAATACCCATGCCGCGCGGCGAGTCTGCCAGCAGCCACCGCGAAAAATTAGATTGCAACCCACTGTAGGCGTGCTAATTTTCATTTGTCTAGCAAAGGAGACGGTGTGGTCTCTTCGTTAACAAGAGGACAACCTCACCAAATATAGGGCAGGCTCCGGTCTGCCCTTTTTTGTTCCATTGATGTTTCTCGGCAAGGCGGTTTTATCTCCCGCTGTCTGATCGTGGTCGAAGAGGAGGCTTGGGGATAGTCTCTCCGATTCGCGGGCGATGCTAAACTTTCAAATTTTCCACATGCCTTCTCATATAAGGCACCTTTCTTATGGGGTTGGATGCACGATCCAACACATCATCCAGATATACAATTTGAGTATACCTACCAACTGTCCGCATTAACGCATCGTGGGAATCAAAACGACTTGTTTTGATCAAAACAATTGCGATTTTCCTTTCAGGGCGCGGCGCTATTGCTGCGTCAGAAAGGACACCGATGACGAACGATCAAGTCCAGCTCCAACCGGAAGCCACCTCCGTCCCGAAGGTTGCGCGCCGCCTGGGGATAAGCCCCAACACAGTGCGCAAACATTTCGAGACGATCCACCTTGGCAACCGGCAGTTTGTCCGCGTGGTCGATGTAGAGCGCTTCCTGCGAGGCGAGCGATTCCCGGGAGGCAGCTATGAGAGAGTTGCCTGAAGCCTGGAAGGCGCTAGTCGGCGAGCGTCTCGCGGGCGGTGTGCTCGACGTCACCTGCCACGGGGCGCTTAGGCCAAACGAAAGATTGAACACGGGCGATGCGTTCCGCCTCTGCGTTGCCGCTGGGCTCATCGTGCTGAAGGGCTGGCCGCGCGCAAATGATGCCGATGAGGACCTTCGGGTCGCGTGCTTCGTCATCCTTCTCTATGAGCACGCCCGCGGGCTCGATCCGCTTCCGAGGGGGAGTCTAGTGCTCGTCCCGCTCTTCGGCTGGAAAATGATGGGCGACTATGCGCGACCTATCGTGCCGATCGTTGGTCGATATTGGGACCGGGAAACGCACGACTTTCGCGCGAAAGCGCTGGATCCGTTTGATGGGAGGCCTTTCGATATCGCAGACATCCCCGGCTCGCGATCGCCAGATAGATGGCCGATGACCGCCAGTTGGTGGCACGGTCCCATCGATATCTATCTCGCGTCCGATCAGTCCTCGCAGACGAGCCCCAGCCTCTATGCAGAAGAGGTCGGGGCTCAAGGATTTACTAGCACTTAGGTAGTCTCGAAATGAGATCACAGAATAATGCCGTCAAGCGGGCGGCCGTCGACGTCGTATCGAAGCTCCCAGGGAGCCGCGTCTTTCCAGTCCCTCCGATGACGAAGAAGGCGGCGTTGCGAGATTGGCAGCATCAAGCGACTGACGATGCCGCGAACATTGAGTCATGGTTTTCCGATGAGAGCCTAAATATCGGGCTAGTGCCCGGCGACCTCATCGGCGTTCTCGATATCGAAGGTCCTAACAAAGGGCTCGATAAGGGTCCGCCTGGCCATGTTTCGCTCTCAATAATGGAAGCGAATTTTGGCAAGCTACCACCAACGCTGACCTCTCGCACACCATCTGGTGGGGAGCATCGCTTTTTTCGTCCTCCGCACACAATGGTGATGCAGCCTCAAGCCGCTGGTTTCGCGAACGTCGAGTTTAGGACGGGCAATAGACACTTCGTCTTGGTCGCGCCTTCAAGAACGGACGTTGGCGGGTATGAATGGATCGATCCTGACGCTCCCATCGCCGACCTACCATCGGGATGGGTTGACGCGCTCGACGCATACAAATCCCGGAGGCGAGCCGGGTCCACTTCGCCGCTCACAAAGCTCGACACGATACTGCACGCGCAGCGCGAGAGGCGCTTTTCCAAGCAAAAGCCACCGCAACTTGAGTCGATCCTACAAGGCTGTGCTTGGTTGCGCGACATGGTCGATAATCCAGCTGGGCAGACCGAGCCTGACTGGTATGCAGCTCTCTCTGTTATCGGTCTATGCGAGGATGGTGAGACCTTGGCGCATGAATGTTCGCGGGGTTACCCGGGGTACGACCACGGGGAGACGGCTGCGAAGTTGGAGCAAGCGTTAAAGGCGAGCGGGCCGCGCACTTGCGCGAGCATTGCGAGTGCGCATTGCAAGAATTGTATCTTTGCTCACCATTCGCAGGGATGGAGTCCGCTTGCACTTGGATTTCACCATCCGGGCATGGTCGAGGTTCTGAGCGAAGTCCTCTATTCGAAACGCGATGAGCTGTTCATAACCATCCGAGACCGTGAGAGTTGGCGACCGTCGGCGTTTGCAGCGGGCGTTCAACATAAGATCAAGAATAAGCCTCGCGAGCAATTGTTGATGAGCAGCTCGCTCGTTCGTGTTGAAAAGCTTGATTACATCGCGGGCGACGATTGTCTCGTTGTCGAGCGGGTTGGTAACAGGTGGATGCGTGACGGAACCCAAGCGAAAGAAGGCGAATGGAGCGTGATCCTTGAATTCATCAACTACCTATTGCCCGTTGATAAAGAACGAGAACACATTCTCGACTACTTCGCCCATCTCTTACGGGAACCAAACCTCAAGATTGAGCACGGAATCATGCTGAAAGGCCGCAAGGCAATGGCAAGAGCACGTTGGCGTTCATTTTCGGGCGACTGTTCGGACGAAATGCTCGAAAGGTAGGCGGGACCGAACTTTCTGGTCGATTCAAGAGCCGGTTAGTTGACTGTCAACTCTTGCACATCGAGGAAGCCCACCATGGGGGGCGGTATGAAATCTATGAGGAGTTGAAAGAGCTGCTCACTGCAGAGACGTTCTCAGTAGAAGCAAAGGGAATCGATACATGGGACGGCCGAACGCCACGCGGGATTTTGATGTTGACGAACCATGATAGTGGCGTCGTCATTCCGAATGGTGATCGGCGATGGTTGATTGCGTCGACGGCAAGTGAGGCTCGTAGCGGGGCATACTTCACAAAGCTTCATGATGCCCTATCTGATGACGACACGATTGCAGCCTTTGTGTTTTACCTTAAGCACCAACGGGACATTTCCAAGTTCCGTCCGAAAGCGCCGCCCCCGATGACGCTTGCCAAACAGGAAGCGGGGGAAGCCACGGCTACGCCAATTGCTCAAGCGTTGCGACACCTGATCGACTCAGAGAGTGCGGCGTGGTCGACGCGCACATTCGTGACGGTCGAGCAGGTGGCGGATTCGCTCGCGACTTCGAGGTTCGATATCGGGAGGCCAACGCCGAATAAGATCGGAAACGCCCTCAAGGAAATCGGCGCCGTCCGTATTCGACGGATTCGTTATCGGGGAAGGCCCCTTCGGTTGTGGGCCCTTCGTGACGGCCTGACGTGGGCGACGACGTCGGAGGACGAAATTCGCGTTCAGTATGAGCGCGATCTATCTTCTTCGGTTGTTGGCGAAAATGTTTATTCCATCGCTCCCAACCTCGGTGATCTCACCAAGCTTGCCTTAAGAGCCGCCAGGGTGGGGGCGGGGGATAGGACGACTAATAGCGCGGACGTAGCTGTTCCAGCACCTGCGGATGTTCCGCCGTTCCGACACTCTTAAAACCCAGATTTCCTTATTTCTCTCTGCATGAGCGCTTCTTTTTTCTCTTTCTCTAATCCGATTAAAAGTAATGGAACGGTGGAATAAAGACATAAATCACTACTTAAAAACAATATGTTATGCTTGTTCCAAGCACTTTTGAGAGCGCTGGAACAGTAATGGAACGGCGGAACAGACCCCCAACTAGAGAGCAACGGCGTTCAAACAATGGCTATGACACTGACTCAACTGCGCGGCTCGGGTTTGCACTTACTATCCGACCTCGAACGATGGTCATGTCTATCGAGCAAAGAACTTGCGCGAAGACTCGACGTTGACCCCTGTCTAATCCCCCAGTGGCGATATCGCGGGATTTGTCCCGCCGCCTTGCCCGATGAAATCACGTGGGGACGCGTCGTCGTGCACTTCGTCGCCGACTGGCAATCGTGGTTGGACCCCTCCACGTCTCCTTTGGAGGTTGCGTCGCGCCGTCGTGCCGATCTTTGACGACGCCGCTAACGGCTCCACGGACTTGGTGTTGCTTTATGCGGCTGTGATGAGCGAGAAAGCTGAACCCGCAGGTTTCAAGTTTGCTCGCGACGGGAGAAAGCGTTTGCAGAGCTTCGTCCGCTCTAGAAAAAATGATTATGAAAATCCAATGTGTAGCTCATGTAGATAAGGCATAGTGAATTGACGATAAGCTTCTCAATCGTAAAAAAGTGTCTACTCATCCATCCGGTTAGATTCACGTCCTTATGGCCTTTCCGTAATTTCCCCAGGTAATACGTTGCACATATGCTCTCTGGCTCTGGTAACCCAGGTGTTCCTGTAAAGCTGCTTTAGCAGCCTTACAAACCTCTGTTGAATGAATTCCTATCATGAATGTCTATAGCTACTGTCGTGTCAACCTCCCGTCAAGCTAACGAAGGCGAAAGCCTCGCCGTTTAGGAGCGAACCATCGCAGGCTACGCACAAATGCAGGGTTGGTTAATTGACCGGACCTTCGTTGAAAGCGGCGTCTCCGGATCAATCCCTCTTGGGGAGCGTCCTGACGGGAAGCTATTGCTCTCCGGTGCGGGGCTGGCGATATCGTTGTGACGACGAAACTCGACCGAATGTTTCGGTCGGCGAATGACGCCTTGGGCTGCCTCGAGAACATGAAGGCGGAAGGCATCCGCCTTCACATGATCGACCTCGGGGCGACGTGACCGGGAGCGGTATCGCCAAACTCGTCTTCACGATCTTAAGCGCCGTCGCCGAGAGCGAGCGTGACCGCATCAAAGAGCGTATCTCCGCCGTCAAGGCAGACGAGCGCCGACGTGGTATACCTTGGCGGTAGCGTGCCTTTTGGCTATTCCTTGGACGCACAAGGCAACCTTGTTGCGGATCAGGAGACCATCGGAACTGTCTTCAAGCTTCGAGCCGAAGGTCTCTCACTTCGTGCGATATCGGCGAAGTCCGATGGCAGGGCGTCGCACCTCGCCGTTGGCAATATCTTGCGGAAACGTCATGCGGCAACTTGTCAGGTTATCCAAAGCCTATAAGCAACTCGGCATTAGCCGCCGCGTCGCATACTCGTGGGCGCACACGGGCAAAATGCCGGCTTTCCATATCAACGGCGTCTGGTTAGTCGATAGCGAAGAATTCAACACCTGGATATCCTCGCGTCACAATTCTCCACCTCCGCCCCCCGAAACTTCGCCGTGGAAAGCGCCACTTCAACCGTCTGGTAGCCTGAAGTCAGCGCCGGTGAATTTGAGCGCACATGGACCCAACTGCTCAGCGGTCGAGCTATTCGAAAGAAAATTGGACAGGCTTCTAGCAAAGAAGGGAGAGCAGCGCCCCGTTCCTTTCGGGCGCGTGCGCGATACCAACGGGGAAGTTGTGGTTGATACCCGCCTTGGCGAAACCATCGCCAAGCTGCGGGCGGAAGGGCGCTCGCTTCGCGAGATTGCGAGACAGTTTAATGTGTCTCACGTCACCATCATCGTAAGCCTTCGCCGTAGGCCGCAGGGTAGGTCCGCGCGGTTATGCCGCCAGCGCCGACGCGGCGTCGTTCTTGTGCCAGTTCCACGGGAGCAGCTCGTCGAGCCGATGCGCGGGGTGGGTTGCGATGCGGGCGAGGACGTCGGCGAGCCAGGCCTGCGGATCGACGCCGTTCATCTTCGCGGTCACGATAAGGCTGTACATCGCCGCGGCGCGCTGGCCTCCGCGATCGGAACCGCAGAACAACCAGCTTTTTCTGCCGAGTGCAATGCCTCTCAGCCCTCGTTCCGCAGCGTTGTTCGATAAGCAAACGCGTCCGTCGCCGAGGAACAGCGTGAAGGCAGTCCAGCGTTTCAGCATGTACTGGATCGCCTTTGCGAGATCGTGTCCGCGCGACAGCTTCGCGACCTGTTCGCGCAGATAGCTTTCGAGCTCGTCGACGAGTGGGCGGCTCGACGCCTGGCGAACCGCAAGACGTTCCTCCGCGCTCTTGCCGTTGATCGTGCGCTCGATCGCAAACAGTGCGTCGATCCGGCGCACGATTTCGATGGCGATCGGCGACAGCGGGATTTCCTTCTTCCCGGCCGCCCTGCGACGCGCGTTTTCGTCGATGTCCGCCATTGCGAAGAACGGACGCCGTGCGTGGGTCCAACACGCCGCCTCCCGGATCGGGCCGGGCTCGCGGTCTGCAAGATACAGCTTGTTGTAGCCGTCATAGGCGTCCGCTTGCAGGATGCCGGAGTATCCCGCCAGATGGCCCTGCGGATGTTCCCCGCGCCGATCGCGCGAGTAATAGAACATCGCGGCCGGCGGCCCGGCGCCGCCGAAGGGCGCGTCGTCGCGCACATAAATCCAGCAGCGTCCTGTGTCGGTCTTGCCCTTGGCCAGCACGGGAACCGTGGTGTCGTCCCCATGCAGCCGCTCGGCTGCGAGGACGTGCGCCTCGACAAGACGCCGCAGCGGATCGAGAACGGAGCAGATGGAGCCGACCGCGTCGGCCATGGTCGACAGGGCGATCGGCGCGCCTTCCAGCGCATAGCGCTCGGCCTGGCGGTTCAGCGGCTGATGCTGGCCGAACTTCTCGAAGGCGATCATCGCAAGGAGGCTCGGCCCCGCCCAGCCGCGCGCGACGACATGGAACGGCGCGGGGGCTTGCGTGATCTTCTCGCAGTCCCGGCAGGTGAACTTCTCTCGCACAGTCTCCACAACCTTCCACTGGCGCGGCATCGTCTCCAGCGTTCGCGTGACATCCTCGCCGAGCTTGCGCAGGCGCGAACCGCCGCAACAGGCGCAGGCCTTCGACGCCTCGATGACCACGCGCTCGCGCGGCAGATGGTCGGGGAAGGTGTTGCGCTCCGGCCGCTTGCGTTCGAAGCCGGCGACCGTCGTCGTCTTCGCGACGGCGCGCTCCGCGGCGAGTTCGTCTTCCGTCGCGCTCGCCTCCAACTCCTCCAGCTCGAGCGACAACTGATCGAGCAGCCGCGCAGAGCGCTCCGATTTCTGCCCGTAGATCTGCCGTTGCAATTTGGCGATCTGGAGCTTTTGCGCCGCGATCAGCGCCATGTCTTCCGACGCCTTTGCAAGCGCGACGGCGAGCTGCGCTTTCAGCACGGCGTTTTCGTCGAGAAGAGCTTTGGCCGCAGCGTCCATGACGCGAAGTGAATCATACTTCCAGTGATTTGTGGCGCCCCAAAATGCAGTCGACCCCAGCTTTTTTCACGCCTTACCCCGCGCTTTGCGGCCTGTAGGTGAGTTGCGGGTTTCGCCAGTCAATTCCTTCCAGCATATAGGCCATCTGTCCGGCCGAGATCGACACCACGCCCGCACTCGCCGAGGGCCAGATGAACTTTCCTCGGTCGAGACGCTTGGCATAAAGCGACAGGCCAACCCCGTCGTGCCAGAGGATTTTCGCCAGGTCACCGCGGCGACCGCGGAAGATGTACAGGTCGCCCGCATGCGGGTCGCGCTTCAACTGCTCCTGCACCTGAAGCGCCAGCCCCTGCATGCCACGCCGCATGTCGGTATGGCCGGTCGCGATCCAGACCCGGCAGCCCGCCGGCAGCGGGATCATCGGCGCAGCGCTTTCAATGTCGCGGCGATCGTCGCAGAAGGCGCGCCGGCGCCAATCCGAACACGGGCGCCCTTTATGTCCACTTCGATGACGTTCGCGTCGATGTCGTTCAGAGGCGGTGATTGCGGCGGCGGCGTCTCGATGACTACCGGCGAAAACCCGCAAGCGTCGATGCTTCCGTTCCGTTGCGCCGCTCGGCGCCACTTGTAGACCAAGCTCGTGCAGACATCCTCGCGACGCGCCACCTCGGCGACCACCGCGCCGGGCTCCTCAATCGCCGCCAGTATCCGAACCCGATCTTCGTCCCTCCACCGTCGGCGCCGTTCGACGCCCGTGATCAATGTCATCCGACCCATGCTGTGCAGTTAGCCTCGCTCATAAAGCCGACTTAGCTGCGCAGCATCGCGTTCCTGCTCAAAATTCGAAAGGCGGCCCACGCCGAAGGGATACCCATCATCGAATTTCTGCAGAGGTGAAACGAAGCGACTCCTCAGCACTTCTAAAACGCGATCAACCTGAAGAAATTCCTGCGACTCCTCGCAGAACGGCTCCCGCAGAGTTTTGCTCTTCTCGGGGCGCAGCGAGATAGTCGATGGTGTGGAAGGTTACGACGCAGGCCAAGAAAGCGCGCCTGCGACAGGTGGGCTCCCTTTCGAATTCAGTGATCGTCGAGGCGACGATCGCGTCCAGATATTCGAGCGCGTCCATAGCCTAAAATCCCTTGTGCGGGCATCTGACTTCGCCTTACGTTATTCCCTCCCAAGCGGAGAGCGCTGCCTCGCAAAGCCAAAGGACGTCGACGATCTTGCCCTCGAACTTCATCCGAACTACCTCGGGAGCATCGGAAAAGCTTGTTCCGTCGCTAAAAGGCGATTATCCCCTTGCGACATGACCCAATGAATCAACACAGCTCTGATTTGCCCAGAGCTTTCTGGAGGTCTCGAAATTAACGAGACGAGGCAAATCCCGGAAGTCAATGGAAACGGTAAAATAAATACCCTACGATGCAAGAGACAGTGAGTGTTGAATAAGGCCAATTTAGGCCGAACCATGACCAGGTAATTAAGCCAAGCACAGCGGCAATTGGCCAAATCAATTCTTTGTAATCGTGCGCAAAAATCACCCACCCGAAAAAAACCATCCAAGCGAGCAATAATTCAATGCCCTTGCTTTGTAACGGAGGCGGAGGCCCGGTTGGGCCTTTCTCGACTCGAAGTTCTTCAAGGTTGTAAACGCTGATGGCCCCCCCCTCTCTAAGCCACCGATTGTGATCGATAAAAGAGTAGCGGTTCCGCATTTCAATTTCGGCATTACGCAGGATTTTTCTGTATGCGTCTCTTTTACTACTAGCTTCGACAGTTTCGGTACCCCGGTTCAAAAAATCGGTTGGCCAACTACCAGAGCAAGACCAAGACCCCTTCCATTTCGCCATTGTAAAAACTCCAATAATATCATATGCTTATTGTTTGATTGCGGCTCGGATGAAAGATCGAGGAGCAATGTTAACCGGGATTCCCCAGATAACCCCCGTTCGGACCCAACTTTCCCCGAATTGCCGCCTTCGACAAGGCCACGCGGTCGCGGAGACCGCCGCCGGAGCTGAGGATTGCAGCTGCCGACCTCAGCCGGCCTTCCGACCAGGGAAATCGCAAAATTGCCTGTCATCTGGACGCAGCTCTCCCGTCGTTTGGCTGGAACTCATGACACGCGAACGCCTTACGCCGTGGACGATACTGGCGGTGTCCGAAGCTCCCCGATCATCCGCAGGATGTCGGCGAACAGGCTTCTTGGAATGGCGAGTTCCGCCATCAGGAACGCGACATAGCGGGCTAGAGTGACGACCTTCGCGCCGATCTTGATCAGCTTTTCCCTGAGCGTTGTCATCGACCAGTCCTTGATCGGCTCCGGCGTCGCCAGCGTGCGCAGGAAGTTGCCAAGGTTGTAGGCGAGGGCATGAAGCTGAAGGCGCACGGCGTTGGTCGCGAACGACCGGCACGATAGCCGTGTCCATTTGATCGCGCCCTTGCCTTCCTTGATGTATTGCTCGCAAGACCCGCGCTTGTTGTAGAATGCGACGACGTTCTCGGCGCGTCGCGCCATATTCGTCACGATGAAGCCCACACGCGGATAGAGTTCGCCCGGATGCCACTCGACTTTGGCGACGACGCGGCGGGGTTCTATCCAGCTTGCAGCCTGATATGTGAAATTCGCGTAAGACCGCCGCACTTCATTCGGCGGCCGCCCCACTGGGCGCGTCAACAGATGCGCGATCCGCTCTTGCAAGATGCGGTTCGCTGGCAGCCGGATCGCGTATTTCATCCGCTCGGCTGTGAATCGGCGTCCAACGCTGACCCCACCTCCTTCTTATAAGCGGCTGAAATCAAATAATGTCTTGCCTTAGCTGGGGTCATGATTGAACGCCGATCACGTTGTCTGAAAATCAGAAAAAGCCATCCCAGATCAGTTTGTTAGGTCACGTCTCCAAGGGGTCATTATTGAACGCCGATTCACAGAGAAGCTCCAGAAGCTGCAGTTGCCGCAGCTTGAACGCTGAGTCTTCGTCCCCCAAATTTTTCAGATGCTGTTTCGCGCGACACTTCCTTCCAGCCCGGAAATTTGACAAGATCGGTCTGCCGTGGCAACGCGCTCGATACGGTCATTTATTTGTTTTACTGGGCGCCTGATAAGAGGATTTTACTCATGAGCGATTTGAAAAAACATCCTGCACTGGAGGAGCATGAAGTCGTTATTCACGTTCCAAAGGGAACCAAAGACCGTATTAAAGTCCAAGAAGAGGCCGGGGAGCTCCCCGCCGAAATAACTGTTCGAGTAAGCAAAAAACGGAAGTCGTCATCGTCGCGCCCGGTGCTCGGCGTGATTGTAAAGTGATTTTATTAGGCCTCGGAAGGATGCTTCCGAGGCTTATTGCGACGGACACCTTCGAATGTCTAGAGAAACAGTCCCTCCCGACCGTTGTCCCCTCCTGTCGTTTGAGGCTCGCATTCAACCCCAGGCGGACAGGACTTTAATTGAATTGAATGAAGACGTTGTAGAAATCTATGGCCTACGACCATTCGATGCCGCCGCTGCCTTGGACGAGATGCGAGGTGACCGCACTGTAACCGACATAGCTGCAGACACCGGAATCAACATCGCCGCGCTAGAGAAGCTGATCGAGGCTTTGGAAGAAGCGGGTGCGCTTACCTTTACATCGCTATGCGGCGATAAAAATTCATCAGAAAGCGCCATTTATCCCGAGCAAATGGTCGCCATTCTCGAGAAATACTATAAGATTTTCAAGCCTCAGCTATTTAGCGGACTATTATGGACCAAACTAGCGACAGGCCAAGCAGACCGCCCACTGTTCATCGGCTGGTTAATCGAGACCTATTTCTTTATCGAGGCGGCTACTACTAGATTTCCGGTAGCGATCGCGGCCTGCCAAGTGCCGGACGCTAGACGAATTTTAGCCCGTCACTTTTTCGAGGAATATGATCATCATCACTTTCTTACCAAAGCACTATCCGCGGCAGGTTTCCACGCTGAATCACTTTCTCGACGGACACCGCTACCTGGCACGATGGCTGTCCGTAATCACATGCGATACTACGGGCGCCGAGACACTCTCGCCTATGTAGCGTGCTCGGGATTTCTTGAATCGACCGGAGACGACCACATCCGCTCGCGCGAATTCTTTGAACAGCTCACACTCCATTTTGACGACGCGGAGGGGCGTATTATCGAGCCATTAGCCGCTCATGCGCGCTTAGACGAAAACTATCGACACTCCGGCATGTTTAGTCAAGTTGTCCACGCACTCGGACCGGTCAGCTCGCAACGCGCAGACGCGGCTCTAGAAGCAGTTCGAATGCTTGTAGAGACGCTTGAGTTGTGGTCAACCGACATCCTACGCCATTATTGCGACAATCGTGCTTTGCTCGGAGGTGTCCGACGTTATAGGCCGCTCGATTTGGAGTAGCAACCGTATGACTAAGGCGATGTTTCCAAAGATCGAGGCGACGTCAATGCCTCTCTTGCACCGTGATGCCGCTACGCGGTTATCTGAGGCGGAATTGCTCATCAATACGCCTTCATGGGAATTTACAATTCGAGAGCACGTTGCGCCCATATCTCTTCTATTATCGATTGCGGATGGTGTGACAGAACTTGATTTCCTTGCAGCGAAAGTTGGGATTGACGCCGAGGCTGCCGCTCTCTTGCTGCAACCCCTTGCAGAGGAAGGAGTAGTATTAGATTGCGCCGCTCCAATACGGGCAAGTCGAAGTGAATTCCTATCCGCTATCCAGTGCGAATGTTCCTTGTTGATGCAATCTTTATCAGAAGAGCCTTTTTGGAAACGGGTTTTTTCCGGGAAAGCGAATCGAAGCTTGATATTGGGATGGGGGATAGAATTTACCCACTTTGTTGCATCTGCTAACGAATACATGCCGCTTGGCATAGCGTACGCACGAGAGGGAGCAACCGTACGGGAACTGTTTTCACGTCATTATTCCGAGGAGGCTGAACATTCCACAATTTTTATGGACGGACTGCTTAAGTGCGGCCTTGACCCAGTTCGTGTGACAATCGCTCCGCCACTCGCAAGTACACGCGCGTTGATAAACTTACTTGTAGAGAATGCTATCGAGGGAGCAGGTGCTTATGCTGCGGGATTTGCAATTATGCAACCGAACGCGCAGCCCACGAGTAGTTCGTCGCTGAAGGCCTTCTACTCTGAATTAGCTGCACTCTATCCCTTTGCGGCACCTTTGTTTGAAGCGTTTGAGAAACATGCAAATTTCGATGTAGAGCTTTCTCATCAGCATACCGTCCTTGCGGGCATGGATGCGTTCGGAGCGATCCCCGATGCTTCGCGTTCCCAGATCGTCGACGCGGCACGCTCGGTTGCGGAGGGGTTCATTCTGTTTTTTGAAGGCATCTATGATGCTTATGGCAATGAAACGGCGGAGGTGCCTCGTCGGCCCGCACGGCTCTAATCGATGGGCTAAGCAGCATGCCTGATAAAGTTTATCGAGAACAACTAGCCGGCTCCTTCCACCTTCATGATCGTGCTCGAGCTGCGCTTGCAGGGGCCGCTACACATGACAGCTGGCGACAGGCGCCTTTCGCTCCAGTATTTTTGAGCGCGAAAGGACCGTATAAGTTTGATATCGATGGCCGTCGCTATGTCGACTTGTGGATGGGGCATGGTTCACTTATCTTAGGCCATGGAGATTCGAAGGTCCTTCAAGCTGTCTGTGAGCAGCTTTATCTTGGAACGCATCTCTCAGGTCTTACTCTCGCAGCGATAGAGTGGGCTGAAGCTATTCAAGGCTTAGTGCCTGCCGCAGAGGCAGTTCGCTTCACCGCCTCTGGTTCCGAAGCTGTTCATTTGGCGTTTCGCGTTGCTCGATTCGCTACCCGACGAAAGCTGATTCTACGCCTCGGCGGCCATTATCACGGTTGGCACGAGAGCGCATTGGCTGGTGTAGCTCCGCCACAAGCCATAGGCCAAGTGACTGATTGTGGCGTCGAGGTGCTTCCGTACGACGCTCTCGAAGAAATCGAAAGTCGGCTCTCCGCAGGAGATATCGCCGGCGTAATCTTGGAACCAGGAGGTGGCGGTAGCGGTGTGCTTGATTGGTCATTAGGATATTTGCGCCGGCTACGAATGGCCTGCAATCGGCATTCAAGCATGCTAATCTTCGATGAGGTGATTAGCGGTTTTCGCTACGCGCCGGGTGGCGTCCAAGGGTTGACTGGCGTAATGCCAGATATGACAGTGCTGGCAAAGATTATGGCTGGTGGATTTCCCGGAGGCGCATTAGTTGGCAGCAATTATGCCATGTCCGGGTTCGTCGGCAGCGAGGATAGCAGGGGGTCCTGCAAGCGACTTATTCACGCCGGTACCTTTAATGGATTTGCGCTTAGTGCAAAGGCTGGCGTTACAACTCTACGCCAAATTGCCGATGGTTCCGTCCTTAATAGGGCAGAAGCAGCAGCCGAGTCGTTGGTACGGCAGGTCAATTGGAGCGCTAGGGCGACCGGAATTGATGCGGGTATGTTTCGAAATAGTTCGACAATTCACCTTGTATTCGGGTGTTACGCCGCGGGCGTGGTATTATCACCATCGTCCGAAGCCTTCCAGTTGATTGCGACGCAGCCCAATATCCATGCGGAAATGAGACGCAATTTACTTAAGGAGGGCGTCGATATGCATCCCACTCACGGGTGGTTATCGAGTGCCCATGACGATGCTGCAATCGCACTTGCAGCCGGCGCGTTCGATCGCGCTTTCAGCCACCTAGTTGCTACCGGGATAGCCGGGAGCAAGTGAGGTCATCTGCTTCATGGAAGTGAAATCATATGCGAGACATATTTTCTTACATTGATGGCCGGTTCGTGCAGGGCAAAGGCGAGTCATTTTACGACCATAATCCATCTAACGGACAGGCCCATGCCAAAGTTCATCCGATCGATACGTCTCAAGTTGGCAGCGCCATAGATGCGGCACGAAGAACTCTACCAGAGTGGCGAAATAATTCCTGTGAGGCAAGAGCCGCTTGGTTAAACGACATCGCTGACGTAATCGAGGAGCGCAATACAGAGCTTGCCGCGCTGGAGACCGCAGATACGGGTATGCTGCTATCCCTGACTGCTCAAGGCCATATTCCACGAGCGGTAGAGTGCTTCCGTTATTTTGCAGCGGCGATCGATCGCGGGGAAACGTGTTATCCACTTCAGGACGCTTACCTGACCCTGGTTCGCCGCGAATCACTCGGGGTTCTCGGGATTATAGCGCCATGGAATGCCCCCTTTGTGGTCGCAGCAATGAATGTCGCAGCTGCTTTGGCCGTGGGAAACTGTGTAATTCTCAAGCCATCTGAGCGAAGTCCTCTCACAAGCTTTTTGCTGGCTGAAATCGCGGATAACCTTGATTTGCCCCCCGGCGTGCTGCAGGTAGTTCAAGGTGGTGCAGAAATAGGCAGGGAGCTGGCATCGGCTGAGGGTATTGATGGACTTTGCTTCGTCGGCGGGGTTGATGCTGGCCGAGAAATCATCAGAAGTAGTGCGAACAACTTCAAACGTTTAACGCTTGAGCTCGGCGGAAAATCCCCTACTATTATATTCGCAGACGCTAACTTCGATTCCGCCTTGGATGGTGCCTTGCTATCCGCATTCGCAGGTAACGGCGAGGTATGCGCTGCAGGATCGCGCATATTGGTCGAGCGCAAGATATATCCCGCATTTCTCGAAGCGCTTTCCGCGAGAACAGCCAACATTTGCGTCGGCGATCCGATGCTTGCTAACTCTGAAATGGGTCCGCTAATTGACAGCGACCATAGAAGTCGAGTTGATGCGATGGTTCACGGCGCTCTTGGAGAAGGCGCGCGCGCTACAACACCCATTGGGGTTCCCGCCGACCTTGCAGACGGTTCCTATTACGCGCCCGTCGTTCTGGATCGAGTAAACCCAGGTATGCGTATTGCGCAAGAAGAGGTATTTGGCCCTGTCGCCGCGGTTATGCCCTTTGATAGTGAAGCTGAGGCTATGGCAATCGCTGACGATACAGTTTTTGGTCTGCACGCATCGATTTGGACCGCAGATCTGCCGCGAGCATTGAGGATAGCTTCCAACCTTAGCGCCGGCAGCGTTGCGATAAATGCCGGAATGGTGCGAGACATTCGGGTCCCTATTGGCGGCCGCAAGCGGAGTGGACTGGGCCGTTTAGGCGGCAGGTGGAGCCTTGATGCATTCAGCGAGCCGAAATCAATAGCAATTTCGATCAACCCTTATGCCTTGCCTCGGCTAGGTTCTAACAGTGAAACAAGGTGATAGATAGATAGCCGTTCGCGTCCGCCGCGCCCCGTCGGTCGCGGGAGAAATTCCATGGCAGGAGCGCGTCGATATTTTTTGTTTGGCCAGCCCTCGGCGATACGCGCCAGAGTTTGCGTGAGCCATGCGTTGGGATCGCCGTCGTTGAGGCGCGCGGTCGGGGCGCAGGCGGGGCGTATGAAAAACTCAGTTTAAGATCGGCTTTGAATTTTTCCAGAGTCTTTCTATTCCCTCAAAATAAGCTGGAGCAATTCCGGTCTTTATATTTTTGACTAGAAACCCTGGCAAAATCGGTGAATTTTGTTGGTCGACATGCGGAATGAAGAACGTATATCCGTCCTCAGAGGTCCGGTCAAATATATATATTCTAGCCTTTGGAATAGACGTGAAAACTCTAACCTCAAATCTACCCGGCAAATCCTTGATTTTCCAGTCATCGTGGATTTCTTTGAGATTTTGTATCGTCAGATCACATTCTGACTTCAAAGATTTATCTGTTTGAGAAAAGCCTCTCGCCACATCTTTTAAGTTTTGGCTATTTGGATCATACACAAGGAATCGTACGTTAATGCCTTCAGCAAGCTTCTTAATAATAATATCTTTGTATTGCGGCAGAGAAACGTAGAAACTAATACCCGTGAACCAAATTTCTTGCTTGGCGCCAGTTATGTACTTCTCCAATTTCGGTAAAAAATCGTTTGCCCTCGGGGCGAAATCAACAATGCCCGCTGCTGCGCCGAGGGTTCGATCTACGATCAATCCGATTAAACGCTCTTTATATAAGTATATAGATAATGCTGCAGCCGATATCATTATCAATAATATGTAAGACCTAATATATTTTTGGATTGCCTCTCGATAGATAACTATATAGAGGGCAGATATCGCAAATATAGATACAGTTGCGGTTTCCGCATCGGACAGCCCCAATGGTTTCGCGATTATGCCTATGACAGTCGCGGACGTCAGCAGCGTTCCGAGCTGACCAAGGACTTCGACAACGTAATGTTTAGATTCAGGCCTTTTCGCCTGTAGTGTTGTCGTTAGTAACTCTCTAAGATTGAGCACATCTGACTTCGAGCTTGCCGTCTCTGCCGAAGTAGCAACGTCATCTACATTTGGCCGATTAGTCTTTTGCAAATTCCGGGAATCGTTCATCTCCATCAATAACTCCCGCATGTCAAAGTACGAGTTTCGCGCCAAGCCTACTTCTCTGGCACGATTACTTAGTAACTAATTGCAATTTGCCGTCCCTCGACCGTAGCAGCTGTCCGCGATGTGGAATAGACCTTACAAGTCGGAGGAATTGCACCGCTTCTTCCCGATTGCGCGAGTCAAACCGCGCCGTTCGCAAACCAAGCGGACCGCCGAGCGGAACGAATTGGAGATTGGCATGGAGAGCAAGAGATGGAATGTTTGGTATGGGGCTTACGCATACGTCTGCGCTGACGAGGTTGCCTCCAGATTGTCCGCCAAAATCTAGAATCAGACTGTAAAGTAAGTGACCTATCTTGCCTTTCTGATTAACTCGCTTCCAAACTGTCTCGATATGTTTACCTCGAAGCCCAGGATGGGCGACTAACACATGTACGAAAATCGGAGCTACATTTTCAACGTCGAGCTGATCTCCGAACACAGTTGTTGGAGAAACAGATAGCGAGAAGCGAGCATACGCCTGGATCTTTCCGTCCGCATCAAAACAGAAAACAAAATGTGATCCGCGATCTTCCTCGTGAGTCGCTCTCATCGTGTCAACATCAAGCAGGGAATGAAGTCCCCCCTGCCAATAGCGAGCGTCGAAAGCAGACGGATAAAAATATAGACGTCGGAGCTCAATGAGCTCTTGATACTTATCCATCGCATCATTCGTTATTTTGAAATCGTAATGAGCAACCATGCGTGACCCGACGAAAATGGATTACGCAGTACCTTAACATAAGAGTCACTAATAGCCTATGGGCAACCGGCCGCAGAACGGGTCAGACGCGAGCAACACCGGGACACCAACGATGCGGCACCGAAGTGTATCCTCTAAGACTAGCATCCGCTCATCGCGGCATCTGCATCATCGACAAAACACAATTCGCTTCGCTCAAGGACTTTGTGGGGAGTTTTGCCTCCCCTACCAGCGAAACCTTCACCGATGCGGGTCGACACGGACGCCTTTCTTTCGGACGTGATCGCGAGAAGCGGTGAAAGCCTTTTGGGGCAACCGCGCGGCGGCTGTCGCCAAGCAAAAGGAGCTCGGCCGCGCGGACCAGGGCGAGCGGGCTGGCGTCACGGCCGGCAAGAACATGGATGGATTCATTGCCCTTATTCAGGACGTGATCCGCGCCAACGGGCTGACAGACGCCCACATGATGTTGGAACGCCGCTTGTTGACGCTGCCGGGGTTCTTCCGACCGACAAAGTTATGGGATTTGCTGATCGTCAAAGACGGTCGGCTAATCGCAGCCCTCGAGCTCAAATCGCAGGTCGGGCCTTCCTGCGGCAGGAAGAGGCGATTGGCACCGCGCCTTGTATATGGACGGCCTTCCGCGAAGGGGCTTTCGGCAAAGAAGCTCCACGCCCCTTTGTCGGCTGGCTGATGCTGGTCGAAGACGCGCCCGAATCGCGGTCGGCAGTACGCGATGCCTCGCCGCATTTCAAGGTTTTCCCTGAGTTCCAGGGCGCGGGTTACCTTGACCGCTACAACATTCTGTGCCGCAAACTGGTGCAGGAGCGGCTCTATACGACTGCAACCGTCGTCGCCTCCCCGCGCACGACGGCCGAGACGGGAGAGTATGCCGAACTGTCGGAACTGACGGGCCTTGAGACTTTTGTGACCAGCTTCGCCGGTCATATCGCGGCGGAGGCGGCGCGTGCCCCGACGGGCACGCCTAATCGTTTGCTTTGATACATACAAAGCTCGTGTTTTTTCTGGAATGAGGGTGGGCCATGACGGTCGAGCAATTTTCGCTGCTCAGAAATATTGGTCAGTTCGATTCAGTCAATGCAGGTGCCCGAATTCCACTCACCAAGCTCTCTCTGATCTACAGGGAGAACGGGCGCGGAAAAACGACCCTAGCGGCCATTTTGCGCTCCCTTAGCGCCAACGATCCCGATCTGATAACCGAACGCAAGCGTTTGGGGGCACAGCACCCGCCCCACATCGCGCTTAATATCGGGTGTGCAACCGTCCTCTTTCAAAATGGTTCTTGGTCAGTCCCTCATGCCGATATAGCCGTTTTCGACGATGCCTTCGTCGCTGACAACGTTTGCTCCGGCATCGAAATCGAAGCCACCCACAGGCAAAACCTGCACGAGTTAATTCTGGGTGCTCAAGGCGTAAGCCTTAACTCTGCTGTGCA
>Ga0351918_1050_pt1 | contig 49001 bp, 57 predicted proteins | sample TotcelHT113001N5_FD_206844 | JGI IMG/M metagenome (GOLD analysis project Ga0351918, IMG submission 206844) | Enriched cells from coal bed in the Powder River Basin, Montana, United States - Total cells T11 rep1 HSBNCT.T11.300.1.N5 ... | reverse complement strand
AACGCGCCCACCACCAGGGCGGCGGGCAGCAGCTCTAACGCCTTGAGCATCAGCCAGTCCCAATCCACGCCACGCCCCGGATCGAGGTCACACACGCTCCCGTGCAGTAGGTAGCGGCCCAGCCGGCGGCTGCGGTGGCGCTCGCCGGCCTCCTGTGCGCCGCGCCGCCAGGCGGCCAGTGCAAAGGCCAGCGCGATCACCAGCCCAAAGCTCAGCACACTGATCTTGCAGGCCACGGCCAGCCCAAAGACGATTCCCAGCCCAATGCGATCGCGCCAGCGGTCGCCCTGCGCCACGCGCACTGCCAGATAGAGCGCCAGCGTCACCAGAAAGGTCGTGGTCGTGTCGACGGTGAAATAGTGCGACTGCTGGATATTGAGCACCGTCAGCGAGAGCAGCAACGCGCCCAACAGGCCCACGCGCCGGTCGTACAGGCGCGCGCCGATAGCATAGATCAACACCACGCAGAGCAGATCCATCACGCCCGAGACGGCCCGGCCGGCCAGATACACGCCGTCATAGCCGGTGAGGCCGGTCAACTGGCCCGCGGCTTTGGTGATGAACACCGGCAGCACGCCATAGACAAACGAACCATGCCCGCGGTTGTAGGGGTTCAGAGGGCTGAGTGAGGTGTCGAAGTACTCTTTGAGCGACTCAGGCCAGTCGAGACTGTTCTCGACCATGGTGAGAAAGCGCTCATCGGGGTGCAGGTGCTTGCTATCGTCCCAGTCGAGCCCGGTGAAGCGCAAGGCCGCGCCGATAATGAGAATCGCGAGCAACAGGAGCAGCGCCACTAGGCGCGCTCGCTCTGACTTCCTGGCCAAGTGCCCGGCAGCGCGGAGCAAAGACATCTCGGCAAGCCTCACATTGCTGGTGGCCGTTGGCTTGGACCTCGAAAGGCGGCGACCAACGCAGAATGCTGCTATTGTATGTTGCGGTGGGTTTGCGGCCAAGCAGCGAGAGGAAGCGTAGCTCAGTTGCAGAGTTAGCGGGTGAGTGCAGCCGGGCCAGCGCGTCGGAACGCATTGGCCCGGTCTGGGACCGCGTCGGTCGGAACCGGCCGCTCGGAAGCGGGGCAGCATGCCGCGGCTGCTGCTGTTTAGGTTCTATTCTGTTTTACTGCTGTCATATATGGCGAGAATGACCGCCGCCATAGGCGGCGAGTCGCCTCTGGCGCACCAACACAAGCTGCAACCGAGTCGGAAGCGTTGCCTAGCCGTGCGGCTTGGTCGCGCGAGCGGCCAGGTTCACAAAAGTCTCCTTGCGCGCCAGCCGCTCAGGGTCGTCATTCCAGCGGTCGCACCAGTTGATCACCGCCAGCGCCCAGTTGAGCGGGTTCCAGCGACTGCGGCGGTTCTCGCGCCCGCGAAAGCGGTGCGTCGAGCGGCTGATAAACTCGGGCAGCAGCCCGCGCTCGATGAGCCCCTTGCCCACGGTGTAGACCAGCGTCTGTGTGCCCGGAAAGCAATAGTGAGTCAGAAAAGCCGTCGGCTCGGCTACCAGACCCGCCTCTCGAACGACATGCTCTAGTTGCTCGCGCTCATACAGACGCTCGTGGTTGGCCCAGATGCCCGCCAACGGGCCCTGGCGGATGGGCCGTCCGCGCAGCGCCATGGCAGCGCGGTTGATGGGATCGTACCACCAGGGATAGCGAGCATAGGGCACGGTCAACGCCAGAATGCCTCCCGGCCTGAGCACGCGCAACACCTCACGCAGGCCCGCGGCATCATCGCGGAGGTGCTCCAGCACCTCGGTCATCACCACGCGGTCAAAGGTCGCGTCGGGATAAGGCAACTGGTAGATATCACCCCGCGAGAGCTGCACTGGTCGGCCAGCCAGCGCCTGGCGCGCAAAGGCCAGCGCATGTTCATCGCGATCGAGGCCCCAGATGCGCAGACCGGCCACCAGCTCGGTCATGCACAGGGCATAAAAACCCATGCCCGCGCCACAATCGAAAACGGCCAGCCCGGGCTCCAGCGCCAGATACTCTAGCATGGTGCGCACGCGCCGCTTGTAGGCCACGTCCGACTCGTTGCGCAGCAGGTCATCCAGTTTTGCAGTCTGCTCTGGGGTGAAAGCCATGGCGCCCGCCTCAGGAGGCCGCCAACTCGCCGAGCAGCGCCTCGTAGCGGGAGAGGGTCTCTTCCAGGCTGAACACCTGGCGCGCCCGCTCGGGGCTCACCCGATAGTCCTCGGGGTGGTTCAGCACCGCCAGCAGCCCTTCGGCCAGCGCCTGAGGATCGCGCGGCGCCACCAGCCTGCCCATGCCGGTCGCACGCACCACCTCGCGAGCGCCAGGGATATCGGTGCACACCAGCGGGGTGCCGCAATAGAGCGACTCGATCTGCACGCTCGGGAAGCAGTCGGTGCGACTGGGCAAGACAAAGAGATCGCACATGGCATAGAAATTCGCCAGACGCTGCTTGTCGGTGATGAGGCCCATAAAACGCACGCAGGCGGCATTGGCGTCCACCAACTGCCGACAGTGATCAAAGAAGGATTCATAGACAACTTTATGATCGCCCGCATAGGCGAAAATGACGCCGGGCAATTGCGCGGTGACCGTCGGGATGGCCTGCAGCAAGTAGTCAAAGCCCTTTTCCTCGACGAACCGGCCGGCAAAGCCCACCAGCGGGCGCCCCTCGAGGCCCAGATCAGCGCGCCAGGCGGCCACCGCCTCCAGGTCTGGGTCGGGCATGACGACCGGTGGATAGATAGCCGTGAGTTTATCCAGGTAAGGTCGCAGATAGGCAGAGTTGTCCGCATAGTCCTGCGAGTGCGTCGTGATGTGGTCGGCGGCATCGGCGCCGCGATCCAACCAATAGCCCACAGTGCGCTGAACAAACTGGTTCCACCATCCGGTGGGCATGACCAGGTCGCCGTGATGGGTCATCAGCATCTTGCGGCCAGCGCCATGGGCAATGGCGCCAACCAGCCAGGTCTCTAGCATGGGTGTGTGCACCTGCACGACGTCATGTTCGAGGACAAGTTCGCGCAGCGCGCCAATGAATCGGGGCATCACTTGCCCGCGGCTGAGGCGAAACAGGCTGGGTAGCCGCACAATGCGCACACCCTCATGCATCTCAGCGCGTGGCAGTTGGGGGTCATACTGTGACGTCAGCACAGTTACCGTGTGTCCTCGCCCGGCCAGGCCTTCAGCAAGGCGCTGGGCATAAGCGGTGAGGCCGGTCCAATGCGGATAGTAATAGGTTAGGGTCATCAAAATGCGCACGTCACACTCCGGTCGGGGGGGTGGAAGGCTCGGACAGGGGCTCGACCTGCCGGCGCAGTTGCGCAAAGCGCACCCCTTCTGACGCCAGGCTGACCAGGCCAAGGAGAATCAGCACCATGTTGGTATAGAGGTGCAGCACCAGCGCATAGGCGCCAGCGGCGCCACGGCTGTAGCCAAAGACCGCCAACGCCTCCATGACGGCCGCCTCGAACACGCCCAGGGCGCCGGGCGAAGAGGGCAACACCATGCTGAAGGCCGAGGCGGTCAGCCCGGTGGTGCTGGCCGCAAAGGAGCGCGCCATGTCGGGGAACGCCAGCAGCACGATATAGTTCAGCAACGCATAGCCGCCCCACACCAGCGCCGAGCCCAGCAGAATGCCCGGCATCACGCGCCAGTTGGTGAGCACGCCAAAGCCCCGCACCAGGTTGCGCACCATGCTCTCGACCTGTGGCCCGCCCACCAGGGGCACGCGCCCCACCCAGCGCCAGAGCCAGTCCACGCCGCGCTCGCCAAAGCGCGAGAGCACCATCAGAATCACCGCCCCCGCCAAAGCCACGCCGCCAAAGAGCAGCCCGCCCAGGCGAATCCAGGGGGGCAGCGGCGCAATGGGCAGCAGAATGACCATCAGCACGACGGCGCAGAGCACATCCAACAGCCGCTCGATCAGCAGCGTGGAAAAGGCCTTGCCAATGCCCCCGGAGGTCTCGCGCCCCACCAGGTAGGCCCGAATGACCTCGCCCACCTTGGCCGGCAGGATGTTGTTATAGAGGTAGCCGATATTCACAAAGTTGAACATGCGGCGCAGGGGGATGGCAGTGTCGGGGTGCATCAGCAGGCGCCAGCGCCAGGCGCGCACCCAGCTGATGGCATAGATGAGGATTAACGCCGGCGCCAGCAGCCAGTAGTTGGCGCCAGACAGGGCCGCCCATAGCTCTGACCAGTGGATGCGCGAGAGCGCGTATCCCAGAGAGAGGAGGCTGACGGCCAGGCCAATCAGCACCGTGCGACGACGTGTGTTTCGGGTTGTGTCAGACATAACGCGGCGAGTATATCATCGGCGCCAGGGGCCACCAAACGGCATGCGGCTCACTCGGCCCCCGCAGGCAGCCCTTGCGCGGCATCGCCCAGCAGGGCCAGCAGCTCCTCGCGTGAGAGCGCGCGTGTCTTGGCAAAGAGCAGTGGCTTGGGATGGTCATAGACTGTAAAGCTCTCATCGGCGCGGCCCAGGTTCAGTCGCAGCCCGGCCGATGTCACGCTCGCCAACAGGGCGGGCACGGGCAGATCGGGATTGGAGAAGGTGTCGTCGGCCATCGTCACGCCAAACAGGGCGGGGTGCGTCTCCTCATAGTGCACCAATTCAAAGCCCAATTGCTCGCCCAGCAGCAACTGATAGTAGCGCGTGGTCAGCGGAAAGCGCTCGGGCAAGCGCGGCAGCGAATTGTAAAGGCGGTTGGATGACAGACCGACATAGTCGCTGCTGACCAGTAAGGTCAGGAGCATGTCGAGCTTGTCTTGGGTGTCCTCGTCGTGGGCCTCAAAGAACTGGAAATGATAGTTGCCCATGCAGCGCAGGTTGCCCTGCCCTTGCCACAACGGCAGCGGGTCGTCCCAACTCTCGACCATAATGGTGGCGTCGCGCTTATAGTGGGCGCAGATCCACTCGGTGGCGCGCACCCAGGTGTGCTCGTGCCGGTAGATGTTCATAAAAGCCGCCGCATATAGACCCGTGCCCGCCAGCACCAGCGGCAAGACCACACGCCCCCAGCGCGCCCCCGCCACACGCCTCCCCTGCCAGAGCGACAGCGAGAGGTGCGCCCCCCACAGACAGAGCAGCGGAATCACCGGCAGCATATAGCGCAAGAACTTTGTATGAAAGCCCCCCACGAGCCCAAAGTAGAGCAAGAACCAGCTCACCAGCAACAGCTCGGCGCCGAGGTCACCCAGCCGGGAGGCGATGAGGCGGCGTACCTGCCGGACGGTGACCCAGATGGCCCCCGCAAAGCCCGCCAATCCCAGCGGCAAGCCCAGCGACCACTTGCTGGTTTGCCAGAACAGGTAGAGGTAGGGCAGCGTGCCGATGTATTGTCGCGTATAGGGCCAGTCGATGCCGCCTTGCACCATCAGACTCTCGCGCGCCACGCCCACCACAAACGCGCCCCAATCGACAAACGCAAAGGGTTCGCAGAAGGCGAACACCCCCAACGTCACGACTCCAGAGAGCACACAGCCGCTGAGCGCCAGGTGCCATGAGAGCGCGTGAGTTTGCCGACGAGCGGCCAGCAGCCAGGCCAGGGCCACGATGACGGCCAGCGGCGCGGCGCTGACCTTGGTGCCCATCGCGGCGCCCAGCGCCGCCCCGATGGGCAGGGCGGACCAAAAACCGCCCCGCTGCGCCAGACGCACCGCCCCCACCAGCACCGCCAGAACGAAGAATGCCAGCAAGGTGTCGACGGTGTAGAAATGGCTCAGTTGGATGTGCAGCACCGCCAGCGCGCTCAGCGCCGCGGCCAGCAGCCCCGTGGCGCGCCCATACAACCGGCGACCCAGTACGTACACCAACAGCACCGTGCCCACATCAAAGAGAGCCGACAGCCCGCGCCCCAAAATATAGTTGGCATAGCGAACGCCATAAGCAGGGAAGGCGCGCTTGGCCACATCGGTGACCAGGCGCAAGAGATACATGGGCAGCGAACCATAGGCGAAAAAGTTCGGGTTCCAGGTGCCTTCCGGATCAAGCAGCGCCGATAGCGTTAGTGGCTGAGGCAGCGCCAGAGCGTCGGTCACATAATAGACCTGCCGCTCATCGGGGTGGAAGAAATAGCCCTGATCCCAGTCAATCCCGTAAAAGCGCAAGAACAGCGCTGTCGCGGTGATGATCACCAACGCCAGCGCTGGCAGAGCTTGCTCTGTGAGAATCTTGATGCGACGCGATCTCACGCTTGGCGCGCTCCCGGCATGGATGGGCCGGCCTAGTCCTCCAGTTTGAGGACGGCCATAAAGGCCTCTTGAGGCAGCTCGACCTTGCCAAACATCTTGAGGCGGCGGCGACCCTCTTTTTGCTTTTCCAGTAGCTTGCGCTTGCGCGTGATGTCTCCGCCGTAGCATTTGGCCAACACGTCTTTGCGCAGCGCCTTGACGTTGGTGCGCGCCAATACGCGCCCGCCCACCGCCGCCTGAATCGCTACGGGAAACATCTGCTGGGGAATGACGTCTTTGAGCCGGCGGGTGAGCGAACTGCCCTTGGCATAGGCCATCTGTTCGTGCACGATCACCGAGAGCGCATCGACCCGCTCGCCGTTCAACAGCACATCCATCTTGACCAGATCGCCGGAGCGGAAACCGGTAAAGGCATAGTCCATAGAAGCATAGCCGCGCGAGCGCGACTTGAGCTGGTCGTGAAAGTCCATCAGGATCTCGGCCAGCGGAATATCGTAGGACAGCAGCACGCGGCGCTCGTCGAGATACTCCATTTTGTCGAATTGCCCGCGGCGCGTGGTGGCCAGGTCCATCAACGGGCCGATGAACTCCGACGGCGTATACAGGCTGATGCGCATCCAGGGCTCTTCGATCTCGTCGATCACCGAGGCATCTGGCAGATCGGCGGGGTTGTCCACCACCATGATCTCGCCGTTGGTCCTGAGCACCTGATACTCGACGCTGGGCGCGGTGGCCAGCAGGTCCAGATCATACTCGCGCTCTAGCCGCTCTTGGACGATCTCCATATGCAGCAGCCCCAAAAAGCCACAGCGAAAGCCCAGGTTGAGCGCCGCCGATGACTCGGGCTGAAAGACCAGCGAGGCGTCATTGAGCTGAAGCTTTTCCAGGGCGTCGCGCAGCGCGGTATAGTCCTCATTGTCCACCGGATACAGGCCAGCATAGACCATCGGTTTGGGCGGATCAAAGCCGGGCAACGGCGCAGAGGCCGGGTCGCGCGCATCAGTCAGCGTGTCGCCCACGCGGCAATCGCGCACATTCTTGAGGCCCGTGGCCACATAGCCCACCTCGCCAGCTTTGAGCGTCGCGATGCTCACCATGCCCGGGGTAAAAATCCCCACTTCTAGCGGCTCTAGTTCAAAGTTGTTGGACATGACCTTGAGCTTTTGCCCGGCCACGATCTGGCCATCGGTGACACGCACATAGGCGATCACACCACGATAAGAGTCATAGTGCGAGTCGAAAATCAGCGCCCGCAGCGGCCCACTGCTCAAAGCCGTGGGCGGTTTGATGCGCTTGACAATGGCTTCGAGCACCTTCTCTGTGCCCAACCCCTGCTTGGCAGAAACCTGCAACACATCTTCGGCAGGCACGCCCAGCAGCGCTTCGATCTCCTCAGCCACGCGATCGGGCTCGGCGCCCGGCAAATCGATCTTGTTGACCACGGGAATGATGTCGAGATTGTGGTCGAGGGCCAGATAGAGGTTGGCCAGCGTCTGCGCCTCGATGCCTTGCGAGGCATCGACCACCAACACGGCCCCCTCGCAAGCCGACAGGGCATGCGAAACCTCGTAGGAAAAATCGACGTGGCCTGGCGTGTCGATCAGGTTGAGTTCGTAGGTCTCGCCATCGGGCGCGTCGTAGAGCATGCGCACGGCCTTGGCCTTGATGGTGATGCCTTTTTCGCGCTCCAAGTCCATGCGGTCCAAAAACTGCTCGGCCTTGAGCCGCGCATCGATGGTGCCGGTATGTTCGAGCAGCCGATCCGAAAGGGTCGACTTGCCGTGATCTATGTGCGCAATGATGCAGAAATTGCGCGTGTGCTGCGGGTCGATCATATTCTTTGGCATGGTATCACCACAGAGTATACATGACGACAGCGGCAGGGGCCAAGGTGGCGCGAAAGCTTACCGGGAGCGGGCGTGCAGGCTCTCTAGCGCCAGGGTCGGCGTCGTGCCGCGCTCAGTGGTGCGCAGATAAAGATAGGCCACCACATCGCGCAGAATCGCCACCAGAGGCACCACCAGCAACATGCCGATGATGCCGCCCAACTGGCTAGCAATGACGATAATGATCATCACCAACGCCGGGTGCAGGCGCACGGCATTTCCAGAGATGCGCGGCACGAGAAAGGTGTTCTCGATCCACTGAATGCCCGCAAAGGCCAGCGCCACCCACAGGGCGTTCATCGGCTTGACCAGCAGCACGATCAGCACCGCCGGAATAGCCCCCAGATAAGGCCCGAGGATAGGGATCACCTCAAAGATGCCCGCAAAGGTGCCCAGCAGCAGCGCCATATCGACCCCAAAGATCAGCAGCACGATGGTCGACATGGCTCCCACCAGCACGCACAAGAGCAGTTGGCCACGCACATACGAGCTCAGCAGATCATCGACAATGTGCTCGATGTTGCGAACATCCTCGCGCGCCGACTCGGGAAAGAGCGTATAGATGCTCCGCTTGATGCGGCGGTTGTCGTTCAGCACATAGAACAGCCAAAAGGGGATGATGGCCATACCGATGATAAAGCTGACCGTGTTCCACAGGGTGCGCAAGGTGCCGCCGACGCCTTTTTGGATGGCATCACCGAGCGTGCCCAGCGCCTTTTCGATGTTGGTGTTGATCGGATCGCTGATCTCGGGTGGCACGCGCTCCATGAAATCAGCAAAGTCATAGACCACCAGGCGCTCGATCTGGTCGAGGTAGCGAGGCAGCGCTCTGCCAAAGCCTTTGGCCTGCTCGATCACGGCCGGAATGAAAAAGGCCAACAGTCCGACGAAAACGCCGATAGCCACCAGATACACGATGATGATGGCCAGTGGGCGCGATATGGCGCGTCGCCTCAAGAACCTGGGGGCATGCTCATCGAGCCAGTTGACGGCCGGCAGAATGATATAGGCCACCACCAGGCCGAGCATAAACGGCACGATGGCCGCCCAGGCCTTGACGATCACCACTATAACCGCGAGGAGCACCAGCGAAACCAGGATCACACGGTTGCGCCGGGCAGGTGTAGCGAACCACCAGGCCATCGATATCTCCCACTCTATAGAACGCCATCCACCATCACGTCCAGGGCGATGACGCCCCGATCCACAGGGCCGCTCGCACGGCGGAGCCACATCAGAAACTCGATATTGCCCTTGGGGCCAGTGAGCGGCGAGCGCGTCAGGCCAAGTAGCACCCACCCGCTCGCCAGAGCATCTGTGATAACCCGTTCGAGCACCTGCCGATGCACGCCTGGCTTGCGCACCACGCCACCTTTGCCCACCAGATGCTGGCCCGCCTCGAACTGCGGCTTGATCAGGGCGATGACGCTCCCCGAGGGCTTGAGCACCCGCGCCGCCGCTGGCAAGAGCAGCTTGAGCGAGATAAAGGAGGCGTCGATGGTCACCAGGTCAATGGCCTCGGGCAGCTCTTGCAGGTGCCGGGCGTTGACCCGCTCCATCACCACCACGCGTTCGTCTTGCCGCAGGCGCCAGTGCAGTTGTCCATAGCCCACGTCGATGGCATAGACCCGTCGCGCGCCCCGCTGCAGCACGCAGTCTGTGAATCCGCCGGTCGAAGCCCCCATATCGGCCACCACGTAATCAGCGGGATTCACCCTGAATACGTCCAGCGCGTGGGCAAGTTTCTGTCCCCCGCGGCTGACATAGGGCGGCGGCTGCTTGATCGTGATCTCGGCCTCGGCCGAGACGGGCGCGGCAGCCTTGTCCACCAGTTGCCCATTCACCCGCACCTCGCCGGCGAGGATCAGGCGCCTGGCCTGCTCGCGGCTCTCTACCAGGCCGAGCTGGTGCATCAGCACATCGAGACGCACAGTTTTCGTCACACCCAAAGCTTAGGGAGCGCATCGGGCTTTGTCAACCGTCGCGCTGTGTCGCCCGCAGCCGTGGTTTTGACGGTGGCGCGCCACGGTCTATCATGCTGCGAGAATCTTGCGTAAGGTGGTGCCTCGCGATGCTTCCAGCCCTGCTCCGCGCCATGCGGCCGCGACAGTGGTCCAAAAACGTGTTTGTGTTTGCCGGCGTATTCTTTGACGGGCGCGCCCTCGATGCCATGCGCCTGGGCCGCAGCCTGGCGGCATTTGTGATCTTTTGCCTGCTGTCGAGCGCCGTCTACTTGATCAACGATTTGGTCGACGCCGACAAAGACCGCCAGCACCCCACCAAGCGCCATCGCCCCATCGCCTCTGGCGCGTTGGCGCCCTCGCCCGCTATCGTAGCGGCAGTCCTTCTTGTGGCCGTTTCGCTGGGCAGCGCCTTTGTGTTGGGCTGGCCCTTTGGTCTGGTGTCGCTGGCCTATCTGCTGCTGATGATCGCTTACAGCTTTTACCTCAAGAACCTGGTCATCCTCGATGTCATGATCATCGCCACTGGCTTTGTGTTGCGCGTGTTTGCAGGCACGGCCGCAGTGCAAGTGACCCGTTTCTCGCCCTGGCTCTATGTGTGCAGCACGCTGTTGGCGCTGTTCATCGCCATCAACAAGCGGCGCGAAGAGTTGCTGCTGCTGGCCGACGAGGCTGACAATCACCGCACCAGCCTGCGCGAGTACAACCTCGAGTTTCTGGACACGATGACCTCATTGGTGACAGCCACGCTGTTGGCGTCTTATTCCTTCTACACCTTTTCAGCGCCCAATCTGCCCGCTGACCACAGCATGATGTTTACCATCCCCTTTGTGCTGTACGGCATCTTCCGTTATCTCTACCTGGTGCATGGGCGCGGGCTGGGTGGCGCCCCCGAGGACATCGTGCTGGGAGACAAGCCACTGCTCATCACCCTGGCGCTCTGGGCGCTCACTGCCGGGATAGTCATCTACGGCCCCACCCTCTGGGGCTAGCCACCCCAATTGCGGCTTGCAGAGCGAGAGGGCACGGCAGCAGCCGGCCCTCTCGCATATTTGTGCGCCTTGCAGACTAGCGCTTGGTGTACTGTGGCGCCTTGCGGGCACGCTTGAGACCCGGCTTTTTCCGCTCCTTGACGCGCGGATCGCGGGTCAACAGTCCGGCCTGCTTGAGAGCAGGACGCAGTTCTGGCTCGGCGTCCAGCAACGCCCGGGCAATGCCGTGGCGTACGGCGCCCGCCTGGCCCGATACGCCGCCACCTTCGACCTTGACCGAGACCGAATACTGGCCTATGCGCTCTGCCACCTGCAGCGGCAGAATGGAGGTGGCCAGATCCACGTCTCGACTAAAGAACTCGGTTGCGGGCTTGCCATTGACCACAAAGCCATCCTCGCCACGATAGAGCCGCACGCGTGCGCGCGAGGTCTTGCGCCGACCCAGGCCCTGATAGTACTGTGCCACGTGTCTTCCTCCTGATTGCCCTAACGCTACAGATCCAGCGGCTTGGGCTGCTGCGCCTGGTGCGGGTGCGTCCCGCCGGCATACACCTTGAGCTTTTTGAACATCGCGCGGCCCAACTTGTTCTTGGGCAGCATGCCCTTGACGGCATGTTCCAGCACGCGCTCGGGATGCTTGGCCAGCATCATGGCCAGCGGCGTCTCGCTGAGGCCGCCCGGATAGAGCGAATAGCTATAGTACTTTTTGTCGAGCATTTTGGCGCCCGTCACGGCCACCTTGTCAGCATTGACGACGATGATAAAGTCGCCCACGTCCAGGCCGGGCGTAAAGGTCGGCTTGTGCTTGCCGCGCAAGATATGAGCAATCTTGGCCGCCAGCCGCCCCAGATTCATCCCTTGAGCATCCATCACGAACCACTCGCGCTGAATGTCCGCTGCTTTGACTACATGCGTTTTCACGTTTGCCAACTCCTCCCGCCCCGGGCCGGCCCGCTGCGCCCTAGTTTGCCGGCGCGCTCGACCGTCCATCGGGGTATTCCTCCCGATACTTGACCTGCCACAGAACCAGCCCCCGCGCTGCCGCGGGAGGCTCTGATCGCGAGATATCTCGCGATGCGATAGTCTCGCCAAACACTGCCGGGCTGATGCGCCCTTCGCCCACGGCCACCAGGCCGCCGACCATGCGCCGCACCATCCCACGCAGAAACCCGTTCGCTTCGACGACGAATTGCAGGGCCAGGCCCACCTGCGGGGCAGCCAAATAGGCCGAAACCTCAACTCGCCGCCAAAAGCTCTGCATCACGCGCCGGACTGTCACCATGCCCACCGTCGGTTGCCCAAAAGCGGCCATGTCCTGTTCACCCAGCAGCATCCAAGCGGCCTGGTCCATCGCATCAAGGTCCAGCGCCTGTCGTTGCCAAAGGTAGTGACGCTCCAGCACGGGGATGCGTGTTTGGCTGCAATATAGATTGTAAAAATAGGTTCTGCTCACCGCGCTGTAGCGCGGATGAAACCCTTGTTCGGCCACCTGCACCTGCCTGACGGCAATATCGGGTGGCAAAGTGGCATTGAGCGCCCGCTCTAGCTCCTGCGGGCCATGCCGCCAGGCGCTATCAAAGGCGATTACCTGGCCCCGAGCGTGAACGCCAGCGTCGGTTCGGCCCGCCCCCAGCACACGCAACATCTCCCCGCTCAGCCTGTGGAGCGTCCGCTCCAACTCCCCCTGGACTGTGCGCCCGGTGGCCTGCACCTGAAAACCCTGGAAATCGCCGCCGTCATACTCGACGATCGCCCGAAAGCGCTGGGTCTCTCCCAGGTGCTCGCTCACGCGTGAGGGCCCAAGGCCTAGTCCACCAACTCCAACACCACCATCTCAGCGCCATCGCCCTGGCGCGGTCCCAGCTTTAGGATGCGGGTATACCCGCCGGGCCGGTCCATGAATCTGGGGCCGATCTCGTCAAACAGCTTTTTGACCACTTCACTTTCGTGCAGTCGAGCAGCCGCCAGGCGACGCTCAAAGCTATCGCTCTGTTCGGCATTGCGCTTGGTCACGCCCCGCTTGGCCAGAGTGACAAGCTTTTCCGATTCGGCACGAATCGAGGCGGCCTTGGCCAGCGTCGTGCGGATGCGGCCATGGCGAAAGAGCTGGGTCATTAGAATCCGGCGTAGCGCCTTGCGCTGCGCCATATTGCGGCCCAGTTGATGGCCGCCAACACGGTGTCTCATGGTGAACTAACCTCTCCGCTATATCTGGACAGCCCAATGGGCGGGCTAGTCGACGTTTGAACCCTTGGGCAGATAGCCCTTTTCCTCAAGCTTGATCATCAGTTCTTCCAGCGACTTTTCGCCAAAGTGTCGAATGGCGAGCATCTCGTCCTCGCCCTTTTCCAGGCGCTCGAGCACGTCGCCGACGCTGCTGATGCCAGCGCGCCGCAGGCAATTGTAGGCCCGCATCTGGAGCTCGAGCTCCTCGATGGGCACGTCATAGTATTCACTGGCAATGCTGGTAACCAGCGCCTCGGCCACAGGCCGCACCGCCTCTTCACCGGTGAACTGCGCCACCGGCGTCATGTGCTGGATGACGATGCGCGCCGCCTGTGATAGCGCCGCCGCGGGCTCGATGGCGCCATCGGTCCAGATCTCCAGCTTGAGCAGGTCATAGTTGGTGATCTGCTCGATGCGCGCCGGCTCGACTTGGTAGCCCACTTTGATCACCGGTGAAAAGATGGCGTCGACCGGAATCTCGCCGATCGGCAGATTCTTGCGCTCTTCTGAGGGCGAGTAGCCCATCCCACGGCTCACCATCAGCTCGATCTCTAGCTCTGAATCGAGCGTATCCAGCGTCAGCAGTTGCAGCTCGGGGTTGATGATGTCAATGTCCGACGGCGCTTCAATGTCGCCAGCCGTCACGAGAGACTTGCCGCGGGCCGAAACCCGCATACGCACCGGCTCCTCGCTGTGCGAGATCAATCGCACCTGCTTGAGGTTCAGCAGTAACAGCGTGAAATCCTCTTTGGCGCCTGGGATGACGGTAAACTCGTGGGGCACGCCCGAGACGCGCACCGACGTGATAGCCGCTCCAGGCAGAGAGGAGAGCAATACCCGACGTAGCGCGATGCCCAGCGTCAGACCATAGCCTCGCGACATCGGGCCAATGGCAAAGCGCCCATAGTTTTGCGTGCTTGCTTCGCACTCGATCTTTGGCAATACCTGGTGAAGCAAGTTGGATCCTCCTTTGTAACAGGCCCGCCCGCCTCTGGCTGGGCGAGCCCGCCATCCATCGACACATCAACCGGTTGGTGACCAGATAGCGACTAGCGCGAGTAGAACTCGACGATCAACTGCTCGTTGATAGGAATCTCGATCTGGTCGCGCGTGGGCAGCGTTGCCACTGTGCCGCGCATACCGGCCGGATCCAGCACCAGCCACACCGGCACGTTCTGATGCTCTAGGACCTCGGTCAGTCCCTGGAAGTGCCCGTTCCCGCGGCTCTTTTCGGCCACGGCGATCACATCGCCGGCTTCCACCAGAGCTGATGGGATATTGAGCTTTTTGCCGTTGACCGTAATGTGGCCATGCAGAACCAACTGGCGCGCCTGCGAGCGTGAATCGCCCAGACCCAGGCGATAGACCACATTGTCGAGGCGGCGCTCAAGAATAGTGATCAGGTTTGCGCCTGTCTGCCCGCGTGAGCTGAGCGCCAGGCCATAATAGCGACGAAACTGCGCCTCAAGGACTCCATAGATGCGGCGCAGGCGCTGCTTCTCACGGAGCTGCTGTCCATAGTCAGAGACCTGCCGCCTGAAATTGCCAGTGCGCCCATGAGCGCCCGGGGCGTAAGCGCGGCGCTCCATCGCACACTTGTCAGACATGCAGCGCTCACCCTTGAGAAAGAGCTTCATGCCCTCGCGGCGACATAGCTTACAAACCGATCCAGTATATCTAGCCATCCATCCTCCCAAGTTGCCGTCCGGCGCCGTGCGCCGAATCGGTAGCGGGTTTACATCGCCTCGCTGGTGGGACCCCCTACCAGAGACGTCCTCCCCGCGGTCCCCATGCTACAATTCCTAGATGCGTCGCTTTTTGCGCGGCCGGCACCCATTGTGCGGAATGGGTGTCACATCGGTGATCGACCGCACGGTCATGCCCGAAGCCTGCAACTGACGCAGCACGGCTTCGCGCCCAGGGCCGGGGCCCTTGACGTAGACATCCACCGAGCGCATGCCCATGTCCATCGCCGTACGGCTGACGATGCTGGTCGCCGACTGCGCCGCAAAAGGCGTGCTCTTGCGCGACCCCTTGAAACTCTGCCCGGCGGTCTGCCAGGTAAGCACGCCGCCTTCAGGGTCGGTCACGGTGATGATCGTGTTGTTGAAAGTTGCCTGCACATAGACACGCCCGTACGGCACATTGCGCCGTTCGCGGCGAGCCCCGCCGCGCCTAACTGTCCTCTTACGCCCCATGCTATCCTCCGATACTACTTTTTAGCCGCAGCGCGTTTTCTACCGGCCACCGTGCGGCGCGTGCCGCGGCGGGTGCGGGCATTGGTCTTGGTGCGCTGACCACGGACCGGCAGATTGCGGCGATGTCGGATGCCGCGATAGCAGCCAATGTCCATGAGCCGCTTGATGTTCATGCCGACCTCGCGTCGCAGGTCTCCCTCGACGACATATTCAGCCTCGATCACCTCACGGAGCTGCGCCACCTCAGACTCGGTCAAGTCCTTGCACCGCGTATCTGGGCTGACGCCGGACTTGGTGAGGATCTGCATGCTCGAGGTGTGCCCGATGCCATAGATGTAGGTCAGGCCATACTCGACACGTTTTTCGTTTGGAATGTCAATGCCTGCAATACGAGCCATTATCGCCCCTCCGCAGAGCTACTGGTTACCCTTGCCGTTGCTTGTGCCGCGGGTTCTCACAAATGACCCGCACCACGCCGCGACGCCTGATGATCTTGCACTTGTCACAGCGCTTTTTGACTGAGGGCTTGACTTTCATCATCCGCCTCCGTTACGTTTCGGAACCCGCCATGGCGTCAGAATCTCGGCGCCGTCACGAGTCACAACCACCGTATGTTCAAAGTGGGCTGAGCGGCTGCCGTCAGCCGTCACCACCGTCCAACCATCGTCCAACGTCTCTGTCGCCCAGCCGCCCAGCGTCAGCATCGGCTCCAGACAAAAGGTCATCCCCTGCCTCAAACGCAACCCCTGCCCGGCTGGCCCCCAGTTGCTGATGCGCGGCTCTTCGTGCATCTCGCTGCCAATGCCGTGGCCGCCATATTCGCGCACCACCTGGCAACCCCCTTGACGGGCCGCCTGCTCGATGGCAAAGGAAATGTCGCCCAGCCGCGCGCCATCTTTGACCGCCGCGATACCGGCCGTCAACGCAGCGCGCGTGGTTTCGACTAGATTCCAGATCTCATCGGGAATCTCGCCCACCACCAGGGTGATGGCCGCATCACCTTGATAGCCCTCCCAGATGGCGCCGCAATCGATGCTGATGATGTCACCATCTTGCAGCTTGCGCCCACCCGGAATGCCATGCACGATCTCGTCATTGACCGACGCGCAGATCGAGGCCGGATAGCCCAGATAGCCCTTGAAAGACGGCGTCGCCCCCTGGCCACGGATATGCGCTTCGGCAACGCGATCTAGCTCGGCGGTGGAGACGCCTACAGTAACCATGCTGGCAACCAGATCGAGCGACTCAGCCACAATGGCCCCCGCTCGCCGCATTCGCGCCAGCTCTGCCGCGTTCTTGCGGCGCACCACTGCCATCATCATCGGTTATCAGAGTGCCTGCACAGCCGCTTTGATCTGCGCCTGCACCATGGCGATGTCTTGCTCGCCATCGATATCGACCAGCACGCTCTGGTCGCGATAATACTGCTCCAGCGGAGCGGTCTGCTCTTGATACACATCGATGCGCCGCGCCTGCGTCTCGGGCGTATCATCCTGGCGCTGAAAGAGCTTGGCGCCATCGACATCGCAGATGCCCTTGCTGCGCTCCGGGTTGAACACCTCGTGATACACCGCCCCACAGGTCGGGCAGGTCCACCGCCCGGCCAGACGCCCGAGCAGGCTCTCACGCGACACCTGAATGAACAGCACCGCATCCACCCGGCGGCCCATGTCGGCCAGCAGGGCATCCAGCGCCTCAGCCTGAGCCACAGTGCGCGGAAAGCCATCCAGAATCACGCCCGTGGCGCAATCGGGCCGTTGCAGGCGCTCGCGCACCATGGCAACGGTCACATCGTCGGGCACCAACTCCCCTCTGTCCATAAAGGTCTTGGCGAGGCGGCCCAACTCGGTGTTGTTGGAAAGGTTATAACGAAACAGGTCGCCGCTAGACACTCGCGGCACAGGCAGCCACTCGTTCATCAGTTCAGCTTGCGTGCCCTTGCCGGCGCCCGGGGCGCCAAACAGCACCAGATCAGTCATGGCCACCTACCTCATCTTGCGGATAAAGCCCTCGTAATGGCGCATCAAAAGCTGCGCCTCGAGTTGCTTCATCGTGTCTAGAATCACACCCACCACAATCAGCAGGCCGGTGCTGGTCAAAAGCATCTGCGACTGCGCGCCCACCAGGGGCCGCACCAAAAAGGGCAAGATGGCAATGACACCCAAGAACAACGCGCCCACCAACGTGATGCGCTGCACCACGCCGTGCAGAAACTCGGCCGTCCGCGTGCCCGGGCGAATGCCAGGGATAAACCCGCCCTGCTTTTGCAGCGTCTCGGGCAGGTTCTGCTGCTGAAAGATCACGTCGGTGTAGAAATAGGTGAACCCTACCACCAGCACAAAATAGAGCAGCCAGTAGAACCAGCCCTCTGACGAGAATGCTCTCGTCATCCAGCTTGCCGCGTCGGCGACCCACTTGACGTTGGACCCGACAAAGTAGCTCGACACCACACCGGGCAGCATAATCAGTGACACAGCAAAGATCAGCGGGATCATGCCCGCCGAGTTGAGCTGCAACGGGATGTGCGTGCTCTGCCCGCCAAACACTCTGTTGCCGCGCACGCGCTTGGCATACTGCACCGGCACGCGTCGCTGTCCCTCATGCACCAACACAATGCCGACCACCGTGACCACCGTCACGACGGCGAACACCAGCAGGCTCCACGGGCTGGTTACCCAGAGCTGGCCCAAGCGTTGAGGTATACCCGCTAGGATACCACCAAGGATGATGATGGACAAACCGTTGCCAATGCCCTGGTCATCGATCAGTTGGCCAAGCCAGATGGCAAACATCGTGCCCGCAGTCAGCGTGACGAGCGTCGCCAGCGTGCCCAGCCAGTTGCCCCCACCAAACCCAAAGTTCGCCAACACGGGGCCGGCTGCGCTAGAGGCTTGCGTCAGGATCGTCGCCTGCCCCAGGCCGTTCAAAAACGCCATCGGGATGGTGAGCAAATGCGTGTAAAGGTTCATCTTCTGCCGGCCAGCCTCGCCCTCTTTGTTCAGGCGGTCAAGAGGCGGGATGACCGGCGCCAATAGTTGCAGCACAATCTGGGCCGTGATGAACGGATAAACGCCCATCGCCATGACAGAAAAGTTGCTCATGGCGCCGCCAGAGAACATATCCAGCAACCCCAGCAACTGGTTATTGCCAAAGACCTCGCGCAGCGCCGCTGCATTCACGCCCGGCACAGGAATGTGCGATGCCAGCCGATAGATCACCAGGATCATCAGCGTGAACACGATCTTTTTTCTCAGATCCGGCAGCTTGAAGGCGTTGGCCACAGCTTGCAGCATGGGGTAGCTCCCGTTATTGCGCTAGCGTCGCAACTAGGCGATTTCGACGGTGCCGCCAGCGGCCTCGATCTTGGCCTTGGCGGTCTCTGAAAAAGCGCTCGCGCGCACTGTCAGAGCGCGATCCAACTCACCCTCGCCCAGGATCTTGATCGGTTGCTTATCGTTCTTGACCAGGCCAATCTCGATCAGCGCTGTGGCATCCACCAACGCGCCCGCCTCGAAATTGCCCAGTTCCGTCACGTTGACCACCGAATACTCGACCCGGTTCACGTTGCGAAAGCCGCGCTTGACAGCCAGACGGCGCACCAGCGGAAGCTGGCCGCCCTCAAAATAGAGCTTGCCACCACGGCCAGCGCGCGAGCCGCTTCCCTTGGTGCCAAAGCCGGCGGTCTTGCCCTGGCCAGCCGCAATGCCGCGCCCGCGCCGCTTGCGGTTCTTTTTCGTGCCTTCTGCCTCGCGCAGTTCGTGCAATTTCATGACTCTACCTCTTGCACCCGCACCAGATGCGAGACCTTGTTGATCATTCCACGGATCACCGGGCAGTCATCCTGTTCGACGACGTCGCCCAGATTGTGCAGTCCCAGGGCCGCAATGGTCCGCTTTTGCTTCACATTGTAGCCGATGGCACTGCGCACATACTCGATGCATACTCTATTCGCCATCTGCCACGTTCCTCCACGCTGGCACCAGGTCACTCAGGGCCTTGCCGCGCATCCGCGCAATCTCGTCCAGGTTGCGCATTTGTTTGAGCCCCTCAAAAGTGGCCATGACCACGTTGAACACATTGTCGCTGCCCAAGGACTTGGACAGGATGTCTCGCACGCCCGCGGCCTCAACCACCGCGCGCACACCGCCACCAGCAATAACGCCGGTGCCGGGCGAGGCAGGCTTCATCATCACCCTGGCCGCGCCATACTTGACCATGACATCATGGGGCAGGGTGCGCCCAAAGAGCGGCACAGTCACCATGTTGCCCTTGGCGCGTTCGACGCCTTTGCGAATGGCGCCGGGCACGTCGCGCGCCTTGCCGACGCCTACGCCGACCTGGCCCTTGCCATCGCCCACCACCACGAGCACGCGAAATGCAAAGCGCCTACCGCCCTTGACCACCTTGGAGACGCGCCCGATATGCACGACGCGTTCGGTGAGCTCTTCGCCCTCGGCATAGCCGTCTCGATTGAACCTATCAGACATGCGTTTTCTCCTCGCGCCTGCTAAAAGTCCAGCCCGGCTTCACGAGCGGCCTCAGCCAGCGCTTTGACACGGCCATGGTACTGGCACCCGCCACGATCAAACACGACTTTTTTCACTCCGGCGGCCAAGGCCCGCTCGGCCACCACGCGCCCCACCACCTTGGCGGCATCGGTCTTGGGAAGGCCCTCCAGCTCACCGCGCACATCGCGGTCCAGCGTCGAGGCTGAGACCAGGGTGTTCCCCTGCGCATCGTCGATGACCTGAGCGTAAATGTTATCCAGGCTGCGGTACACCGAAAGACGCGGACGCTCTCCCGTACCGACCACCTTGTTGCGCAGACGGCTGTGCCGTCGCTCTCGCGCCTGATGGGTTCTTGCTACGTTTGCCATTACTTGCCTCCAGCCCGGCCGGCCTTACCGGTCTTGCGTCGGACCACTTCGCCCTCGTAGGCGATGCCCTTGCCCTTGTAGGGCTCTGGCTTGCGGACGCGGCGAATCCGTGCCGCCGTCTCACCCACCAGCTCTTTGTCAATGCCCTGCACGGTGATCGTGCGCCCGGTGCGGTCCACCTCAAAGCTGATCCCGTCAGGAGGCGGCATGGTCACAGAGTGGCTGAACCCAACCTGCAACACCAGCGTCTGCCCTTGCACATCGGCGCGGAACCCGACACCCTCGATGTTCAACCGCTTGACATAGCCTTCGCTGACGCCGGTGACCATATTGGCCAGCAACGCGCGCGTTAATCCGTGCAGCGCCCTGTTCTGCCGTGTATCATCGGGCCGGGTGACCTGGATCTCGCTCTCGTTGACAGCGACGGCGATCTGCGGAGCAAAATCGCGCGACAACTCGCCGCGAGGCCCCTTGACCGTCACCGCACTTCCCTGCTGGCTCACTTGGACGCCGGCAGGCACTTGAATCGGCATGCGCCCTATTCTAGACACTGTCCGTACCTCCCAACTTGGCCCGAGTAGCCTCTACCAAACCTCGCACAGGACTTCGCCGCCCACACCGAGCTTACGAGCCTGCCGTCCCGATACGACCCCACGCGGCGTCGAGAGGATGACCGTGCCGAGGCCGTACCTTACCCAGGAAATGTCTTCTCGTTTGGTATAAATGCGGCAACCGGGCTTGCTAACTCTCTTGAGACCCTGGATCACCGGGGTCTTGTCGTCTGCGTAGCGCAGGTAGACTCTGAGGGACGGGAACCGCCCTTCCTCCACCTTTTCGATGCGACTCACAAAGCCCTCTTCCACCAGCACCTGGCCGATGGCTTCTTTGATGCCCGAATAGGGCATCATCACAAAGCGTCGGCGCACGCCCTGGGCGTTGCGAATGCGAGTCAGCATGTCAGCAATTGGATCGCTAATTGTCATCTGTTGCAGCTCCCTGTAGACATCGTGGAGCCATCGCGTCGGTTGCGAATCGGGCTCCCAATGGCCAGACTCGTGCGATAGCGCCCCACCCTGCTATTACCAGCTCGACTTGACCACGCCCGGGATCTTGCCATCCATGGCCAGCTCCCGGAAACAGATACGGCACAGGTCAAACCGGCGCATATAGCCGCGCGGGCGGCCACATCGCGCGCAACGGTTCACCACACGCACCTGAAACTTGCGGCGCGTTTCTCGCACGATCATCGACTTTTTGGCCACTGTGTCTTCCTCCCAAATACCCTTGCCCGGCGCTCCCGGGGGGTCTGGCGCAATACCTAGGCCGTGGCGAACGGCATCCCAAAGAGTCTGAGCAGCTCGCGCGCTTCCTCGTCGCTCTTGGCCGTGGTCACCACAATGACTTCCATGCCCCGCACTTTGTCGATGCTATCGTATTCGATCTCGACAAAGATGAGCTGCTCGCGCAGGCCCAGGGCATAGTTGCCACGCCCATCAAACGAGGTCCGCGATACCCCGCGAAAGTCGCGCTGTCGCGGCAGAGCCACGTTGATCAGGCGATCCAAAAACGAATACATGCGCTCGTTGCGCAGCGTCACCTTGACGCCAATCGGGTTGCCCTCGCGCAACCTAAAGTTGGCGATTGACTTGCGCGCGCGGGTCACCACGGGCTTTTGGCCCGTGATCACCGTCAGGTCGCGGGTCGCGGCCTCCAGGGCCTTGGGGTTCTGCAACGCTTCACCCAGGCCGATGTTGACGACGATCTTTTCCAGGCGCGGCACCTGCATGGTGTTGTCGTAACCAAACCGCTCCATCATCGCCGGTACGATCTCTTCGCGAAACCGATCTTTGAGTCTCGGCATGCTCGTCTCCCTCACCTCTCTGCCTGCACTGGCGCCTAGTCGATGACTTCGCCGCACTTGCGGCAGACACGCGACTTGCTGCCGTCAGGGGCCAAGCTGTAGCCAACGCGCGTCGGCTTGTCGCAGTGGGGGCACACCAGAGCCACCTTTTCGACGCGCACAGGCGCTTCGCGCTCGATGATGCCGGCCTGCGTGCGCACATTGCCTGTGCGGCGCTGGTGCTTTTTGATCATGTTCACGCCCGAGACGATCAGCCGCCCCTCTTTGGGGGTGGCCGTATGCACGGTGCCCCTGGCGCCCTTGTCGTCGCCGCTGATGACCTCGACGTTATCGCCCTTTTTGATCTTCATTACCTACTCCTGATGCCTTCTCGCGCTGCCTGCTAGAGGACTTCGGGCGAGAGAGACACAATCCGCATGAACCCATTCTCCCGCAGCTCGCGCCCAACAGGGCCGAAAATGCGCGTGCCCCGCGGGTTCTTTTCCTGATCGAGAATCACGGCCGCATTGTCATCAAAGCGGACAAAAGAGCCATCGGGTCGACCATAGCCCTTGGACGTGCGCACCACCACCGCCCGCACCACGTCCTTTTTCTTGACCGACCCACCGGGCGAAGCCTCTTTGACAGCGGCGATGATCACATCACCCACGCTGGCGTAACGGCGACGCGTGCCACCCAGCACCTTGATGCACATGATCTCGCGGGCGCCCGTATTGTCGGCCACCCTGAGCCGCGTATATTCCTGGATCATCTTCCCACCTCAAGTTCCAGTTGGTAGCGTCGTCCACGTCCGCGCCGCTTGCAGGCGCTTGCGAGTCGCCTCGCCTGCGCCGCCTGGGCGCCGCGCAGCCTATGCGCCGCGCACAACCTCGATCACTCGCCAGCGCTTGAGCCGGCTCATCGGGCGGCACTCTTCAATGCGCACGAGGTCACCCTCTTTGCAGGCGCCTTCTTCGTCATGAGCCAGGTATTTGGACGAGTGCCGCAGCACCTTGTCATACAGGCGATGCCGCGAAGTCTTGGTCACATTCACCACCACGGTCTTTAGCATCTTGTCGCTAACGACGATGCCTTCCATCACTTTACGCGGCATAACTATTGCTCCTCTGCCAGCAGCTCGCGCTCGCGCAGTAGCGTCTTGATGCGAGCTATATCCCGTCTGACCTGCCTGACGCGGCTGGTGTTCTCCAGTTGGCGCGTGGACATTCGAAACCGCAGATTGAACTGCTCCTGGTACAGCTCGTCGAGGCTGTGCAGCAACTCAGCATCTGTCATATCACGGAGCTGTTGCGTGTTCATGCAACCTCCTCGCCGGGCGTCTCGCGCTTGATGAATGCGGTGGCGATGGGCAGCTTGTGCGAAGCCTGAGTGAGGGCTTCTTTGGCCGTCGCCTCATCCACACCGGTGATCTCGAACAGAATGCGCCCCGGCTTGACGACGGACACATAATGGTCCACCGCGCCCTTGCCGCTACCCATACGGGTTTCGGCGGCCTTCATCGTCACCGGCCTATCCGGGAAGATGCGAATCCAAACCTGGCCAGCGCGTTTCATCGTGCGGCTAATCACGCGACGCGCAGCCTCGATCTGGCGGCTGGTGATCCAGGCCGGCTCCAGGGCCTTGAGCGCGTAATCGCCAAAGGTAAAGTCAGCCCCCCGCATGGCCTTGCCGCGCATGCGCCCGCGGTGCTGCCGGCGGTGCTTGAGCCTTTTCGGCATCAACATAGGATCACCCTCCCCTAAGCGCTCGTCGATTCAGTGGCTTCGGGCATCACATCGCCGCGATACACCCACACCTTGATGCCAATGCGCCCAAAGGTGGTCAAAGCCTCTTCACGAGCGAAATCAATATCGGCGCGGATCGTATGTAGCGGAACCCGTCCCTCGCGCACCCACTCGCGACGCGCCATGTCAGCGCCCGACAAGCGCCCGGCGCACATCACGCGGATGCCCTTGGCCCCGCTGCGAATAGCCCGCTGCACAGCCTGGCGCATAGCGCGCTTGTGAGACACGCGGCGCTCCAACTGCTCTGCGATGCTCTCGGCCACCACAAAAGCGTTCATCTCGGGCCGATCCACTTCAACCACATCCACGCGCAGATTCTTGCCGCTGATGTTGGTCATCTTTTCCAGCTCGGCCTTGAGCGCATTCACGCTCGCGCCGCGCCGGCCGATGACGATACCAGGCTTGGCAGTGTGAATGACGACCGAGATCTGCTTGGGAAAGCGCTGAATCTCGATCCGCGACACACCCGCTCGCCCCAGCGTGCTACGAATCAGCTTGCGGACCTCAATATCCTCGACCAACAGACGCCGATACTGCTCGCCTTCGGCGAACCATTTCGAGTCCCAATCGCGGATAATGCCCAGTCGATAACCAATCGGGTTTACTTTGCGGCCCAAGATGCCCTCCTTGTACCAATCAACACGCCTAGTGCTAGGCCTCTTTCTCGGCCACAATCACAGTGAGATGCGAACTGCGCTTGAGAATCGGCTTGGCCCGCCCACGCGCCCCAGCGCGAAAGCGTCGCTGTGTCGGCCCCTCGTCCACCATAATGGTCGACACGTAGAGGTCGTCAGGCGCAAGCCCATAGTTCTCCTCGGCGTTGGCCACGGCCGAGGCCAGAGTGCCCCGCACGGCCTGCGCCGCCGCCTTGGGCGTGAACTTGAGCAGATCCAGCGCCGTGGTAACATCCGCTCCCCGCACCAGATCAGCCACCAGGCGCATCTTTTGCGGTGTCATATGGATGTATTTGGTGACAGCCCTTACTTCCATGATCCCTCTCTCCTCAGCCCGAGCTTGCGCCGTCCATCACGGCCTGGCTCAGGTCGTTGAGTCTGGCAATTAGCTGATGCGCGTGGAGCGCTCACGTCTTTCGTGCCCGCGGAAATACCGCGTGGGGGCAAACTCGCCCAACCGATGCCCAACCATGTTCTCGGTGATATAGATTGGAATATGCCGACGCCCGTCGTGCACAGCGATGGTGTGTCCCACCATCTGCGGAAAGATCGTCGACGCCCGCGACCACGTGCGGATGACCCGCTTTTCGCCGCGCCGATTCATATCTTCGACCTTTTCCAATAGCCTGGGCGCTACAAACGGCCCTTTTTTGAGCGATCGCGACATTACTTTAGCCTCCTCAGAGACGCTGCCAGCCTACCGAGACCCATGTTATCGGCCGCGGCCCTTGCCACGACGACGCACGATGTACTTGTTCGTCAGTTTGTTGCGGCGCGTGCGCGCCCCCAGAGTCGGCTTGCCCCACGGGCTCTTGGGCCCCGGCATGCCGATGGGCGCCTTGCCCTCACCACCACCGTGAGGGTGGTCACGCGGCGTCATCGCCGAACCACGGGTCGTTGGCCGGCGGCCCAGCCAGCGGCTACGCCCCGCCTTGCCCAACTTGATATTGCCATGATCGCTGTTGCCCACCGAGCCTACTGTGGCCATACAGGCGGCCAACACCATCCGCACCTCGCCCGAGGGCATGCGCAACGTCACATAATCGCCCTCTTTGGCCTGAAGCTGCGCCCCCACGCCCGCGGCGCGCACCAACTGCCCGCCCCGCCCGGGGTAGAGCTCGACGTTGTGCACCACGGTGCCCAACGGAATGTCGCTCAACTTGAGGGCATTGCCCACGGCGATATCGGCCTGCGGGCCAGACATGATCTGCGCGCCCACCTTCAGCCCCTCGGGGGCGATGATGTAGCGGCGCTCGCCATCAGCATAGAGCACCAGCGCGATGCGCGAAGAGCGGTTCGGATCGTACTCGATCGCCTCCACCTTGCCGGGCACCCCAAACTTGTTGCGGCGAAAATCAATGAGCCGATACATGCGCTTGGCGCCGCCGCCCTGATGGTGCACCGTGACCTTGCCGCGAAAGTTGCGCCCGGCCTTGTTGTTCAGCGGCCGCAGCAGCGACTTTTCAGGCGTGCTCTTGGTGATCTCTTCAAAGGTCGACCCGGTCATACCCCGGCGTGAGGGTGTTGTCGGTTTGTATACCTTGACTGCCATTGAACGTTCCTCTCGAATCGTGACCTGGTGCCCGCTCAGGTTCGCCTAATGCCCGCTAAAGGACCTAGACACCCTCGAAAAAGCTGATGCTCTCACCCGCGGCCAGCGTAACGATGGCCTTTTTCCATTCGGGCGTCTTGCCCACCAGCCTGCCAAACCGCCGCGTCTTGCCGTGCACACGCATCATGTTGACCCGCTGCACATGCACCTTGAATATCTCTTCTACGGCTTGCTGCACTAGCTGCTTGGTTGCCCGACCATCCACCTCAAAAGTGTAGCGGTGCAGCTCATCGGCCAAGTAATTGGTCTTTTCTGTCAAGACCGGACGCCTGAGAACCTCATAAACGTGCATCGTCACTCCCCATTTCCAGCCAGGCTGAGCCGAGCTCTAGCCCAGAATGCCTTCGATCTGTTCCACTGCCCCGCGCGTGACCATGATATAGTCATAGCCTAGCAGGTCACGCACACTCAGGTTAGTGGCGCGCTGCACCTTCACATAGGGCAGATTGCGGGCTGAGAGCTCAACCATCTCGTTGCGCTCGGGAAGCAGCATCAGCACCGACGAATCCACTCCCAGACGATCCAACAGCGCAATCATCTCGCGCGTCTTGGCGGCGTCCACGGCCAAATCATCGACCACCAGCAACTGGTCGTCGGCCGTCTTGACCGATAGTGCCGACCGCAACGCCAGACGGCGCATCTTGCGGTTCATCTTTTGCTCATAGCTGTGCGGAGTGGGGCCAAACACGGTGCCACCACCACGCCACTGCGGCGCACGAATCGTGCCCTGACGGGCCCGGCCGGTGCCCTTTTGGCGCCACGGCTTGCGTCCGCCGCCAGCCACCATGCCACGCGTTTTGGTGGCGTGGGTGCCCAGGCGCGCGTTGGCCATCTGGCGCACCAGCGCCTGATGCATCACCGCCACATGGGGCTCGATGCCAAACACCGCGTCACTCAGATCAATTTCTCCGACCGTGTCACCGGCCATATTGCGAACCGGAACTCGCATTTGTCTCTCTCCTGCGTCTCTATCGACAGAGATCGCGCCTTGCGGTCGCTGTTAGGCCTTGACGGCGTTGCGAATAACCACCAGCCCACCATCGGGCCCGGGCACACCGCCCTTGATAGCGATGAGGTGGCGCTCGGCATCCACCTGGACGACCTCCAGGCTGAGCACCGTTACGCGCCGGTGGCCCATGTGGCCCGGCCCGCGCATGCCCTTGAACACACGCCCTGGCGTGGTGGTGGAACCGATGGAGCCAACCGAGCGCTGACGATCAGATTGACCGTGCGTCATTGGGCCACCCTTAAAACCATGGCGCTTCATGGCGCCAGCAAAGCCACGCCCCTTGGAGGTGGCCCGCACATCGACCTTTTCCCCTGCTTCGAACAGGTCGCCCACGGTGAGCACCTGGCCCACCTGGTACTCGCCGAGCTCATTTGTGCGAAACTCGCGCAGATGGCGGAGAGGAGGCAGCTCGCCCAGGTGGCCACGCTCAGGCTTGTTGAGCCGTTTGGCGTGCTCAAAGCCAATCTGCACGGCGTTGTAGCCATCCGCCGGTTCGCTCTTGACCTGCGTGACGCGGCATGGGCCCGCCTCGATGATGGTGACGGCGGTCACTGCGCCTTGCTCGTCAAAGATGCGTGTCATGCCGATCTTGCGGCCGATCAAAACCCTATTCTTTGCCATACCGTTCCTCTGGGGGGCGTTTTGAGGTAGCCTCAGTCGAAACTGGCGGGCTACAAGGGCCAGCCCCTATCCCCCGGTTGATGCGAACTTGTTAAAGCTTGATCTCGATATCCACGCCGCTCGGCAGATCCAGGCGCATCAGCGACTCGATCGTCGTCGGGTTCGGGTCGAGCACGTCGATCAAACGCTTGTGCGTACGGATCTCGAGTTGCTCACGCGAATCGCGGTCAATAAAGCTCGCCCGCGCCACGCTGAACTTTTCAATGCGCGTGGGTAGCGGCACCGGGCCCACCACCGCTGCGCCCGTGCGCTCAGCCGTATCCACGATCTGGCGCGCTGACTGATCGAGCACGCGATGATCGTATGCCTTGAGCCGGATTCTGATGCGTTGTTGTCTCGCCATGGTCTCCCCTGTTCGCTCCGCTGAGTGGGCCTGTCGCGCCCTACTGGATGATCTGAGTCAGAACGCCGGCGCCCACGGTGCGGCCACCTTCGCGGATGGCAAAGTGCGAGCCCACTTCTAGCGCCACCGGCGTGATCAGCTCAACCGTCAGGTTGGCATTGTCGCCCGGCATCACCATCTCCACGCCCTCGTCCAAGATCACCTCACCCGTCACGTCCATCGTGCGGATAAAGAACTGCGGACGATAGCCCGGGAAGAACGGCGTGTGCCGCCCACCCTCTTCCTTCTTGAGCACGTACACCTCGCTACGAAAGCGCGTGTGTGGCGTGATCGACTTGGGTTTGGCCAACACCTGGCCGCGCTCCACATCCTCGCGGTCGATGCCGCGCAGCAGACAGCCCACGTTGTCGCCCGCCAGACCTTCGTCCAGCGTCTTGCGGAACATCTCTACGCCCGTCACCACCGTGCTGCGAATGTCTGGCCGCAGCCCCACGATCTCCACCGTCTCGCCCGTGCGCACCCGCCCGCGCTCTACGCGCCCCGTCACCACCGTGCCGCGCCCCTTGATGCCGAACACATCCTCGATGGGCATCAGGAACGGACGGTCCACTTCGCGAGCCGGCGTGGGAATGTACTCGTCCACCACCCGCATCAGCTCTTTGATGGGCGCATACACCGGATCGTTCGGGTCCGTCGAGGTCGTCTCGAGCACGTCCAGCGCCGAGCCGCGCACGATGGGAATGTCGTCGCCGGGGAAATGCTGATCGGTCAGCAGCTCGCGCAACTCTAGCTCCACCAGCTCCAGCAGCTCCTCGTCGTCCATCATGTCGACCTTGTTCAAAAACACCACCATGGCCGGCACTTCCACCTGGCGCGCCAGCAAGATGTGCTCCCGCGTCTGCGGCATCGGGCCGTCAGGCGCCGAGACCACCAGAATGGCCCCGTCCATCTGCGCTGCGCCGGTGATCATGTTCTTGATAAAGTCAGCGTGCCCCGGGCAGTCCACATGGGCATAGTGGCGGGCCTCGGTCTCATACTCGACGTGTGAGATCGAGATCGTCAGGCCACGCGCCTTTTCCTCGGGCGCGTTGTCGATCTGGTCATAAGCCATGAAATTGGCCCCGCCGATCAACCCCAAGTACTTTGTAATTGCCGCGGTTAGCGACGTCTTGCCATGATCCACGTGACCGATCGTGCCCACATTGACGTGCGGCTTGGTGCGCTCAAAGACTTTTTTGCCCATGTGTTTCTCCTTTCCAACCATCCCACCGCCTGTGCGGCGAGCGAATATTGCCAGGCGCGACTTGCAAGTATAGATGTATTAGCTCAATCCACCAAACGCTGGCCCTTGGCCTTGCCAGACTGCCTATCTGGCGGGTCAGTTCCCCAGAATCCTGCGCGCCACTTCGGCGGGCACCGGCGCGTAATAATCAAACTCCATTGTGAACGAGCCCCGCCCTTGAGTCGCCGACCGCAGGTCGGTCGCGTAACCAAACATCTCAGCCAGCGGCACGTGCCCTTGCACGCTCTGCATCCCGCCCGCCTGGGGCTCCATCCCCTCGATGTTGCCACGCCGCGCGTTCAGGTCGCCCAGCACAACCCCGGCGCTCTCGTCGGGCGCAATGACCTCGATCTTCATTACCGGCTCTAACAACTGCGGGCCGCCCTCCTGAAGACAGCGGCCAAAGGCCATCACCGCCGCACTGCCAAAAGCTCCCTCGGTGCTCTCGCCCTCGACATAGGTCACGCCCAAGAGCGTGGCGCCGATATCCACCAGCGGGTATCCCGCCAGCACCCCGCCCGAAAGCCCCCCGCGCAATGCCGCCTCAATAGACGTCAGCATCGCGGGCGGCAACGCTTCTGGGCCAACCCTGGAGTCGAACGCCCAGCCCTTGCCCTTGCCCAGCGGATGGAGCTCTAGTTCCACCCTCGCGAACAATGTCTTGGCGCCATGCTGGGCCGCAAACTCGCCCGTAGCCCTGGCTCGCCGCGAGATGGTCTCGCGATACGCCACCTGCGGCCGCCCGACCCTGGCTTTGACACCAAACTCGCGCGTGACCCGCTCGACGAGAATCTCGAGGTGCAGCTCGCCCATGCCCGAGATGAGCATCTGGCCCGTATTGGGATCTGCCCCAAAGCGGAACGTGGGGTCCTCTTCGGTGAGCGACTTGAGCGCTGCCAGCAGCTTGACTTCCTCGGCTGCGTTGTGCGCTTCGATCCCCACAAAGATCACCGGCTCTGGGAACTGGATGTTCTCCAGCACCACCGGATCGTTGGGGTCACACAACGTGTCACCCGTAAAGGTGAATTTGAGCCCACCAACCGCCGCAATATCCCCAGCAGAGACGCTGTCCACATCCTCGCGATGATTCGCGTACATGCGCAACAGGCGCCCGATGCGTTCTTTGCGGGATTTGGTCGAGTTCTGAGTAGAAGAGTTGGAGCGGAGTGTGCCGGAGTAGACGCGCATGTAGGCTAGCCGTCCCACAAAGGGATCTGTGACGATCTTGAAGACGAGCGCGGCAAGCGGCTCGTCGGGATCGGCATGCCTGAGGACCTCCTCCCCAGTTTGTGGGTGCACACCCGCGATAGGCGGCACATCCAACGGAGAAGGTAAATAGTCCACGATGGCGTCAAGAACCGGCTGTACGCCCTTGTTGCGCAAGCTCGCCCCACATAACACTGGCACCAAACGGCCAGCCAGTGTCGCAGTGCGAAGGGCTTTGCGCAGCTCCTTGGCTTCCAGTTCCTCTCCTTCCAGGTACTGCTCTAGCAATACATCGTCGTATTCGACGATGGCTTCTAGCAGTTCGTGGCGCTTGGCGGCCACCAGTTCGATCAGGTCGTCTGGCACCGGCCCGCGCACGGGCTCTTGGCCCAGCTCGTCGGAATAGACCAGCGCAACCTGCTCGATGAGGTCAACCACCCCAGCGAAAGAGGACTCGGACCCAATGGGCACCTGTATCGCAACAGGTACAGCTCTCAGGCGATCGGCCATCATTGCGATGGCCCGCCAAAAGTCGGCCCCTGCCCTATCCATTTTGTTAATAAAGCAGATTCGCGGCACATGGAAGCGATCTGCCTGCCGCCAGACCGTTTCGGACTGGGGCTGCACACCATGAACGGCATCGAGCACCACCACGCCCCCGTCCAGCACCCGCAGGCTGCGCTGCACTTCGGCGGTGAAATCGATATGCCCAGGTGTATCGATGATGTTAATGCGATGGTCCCGCCAAAAGGAGGTGACCGCCGCCGAGGCTATCGTAATGCCTCGCTCACGTTCCTGTTCCATCCAATCGGTGACGGTGGTGCCGTCATCTACATTTCCCAGGCGATAAGTTCGCCCGGTGTAGAACAGGATTCGCTCTGTTGTCGTCGTCTTGCCCGCATCAATATGGGCAATGATGCCGATATTGCGCGTCCGCGCTAACGCTGGATCCGTGCTCACCTGTCTTCACCTTGTTTACCTTGACGATCAGGCCGAGATGAAGCCGGGTGAGAGGCGCCTACCCCCTAGGGCAACCTGGCCCCGTCAGGCCGCGCCCCTACCAACGATAGTGCGCAAACGCCTTATTCGCCTCAGCCATGCGATGCGTGTCGTCGCGCCGCTTGACGGCGTTGCCCGTGTTGTTCGCAGCGTCAAGCAACTCGGCGGCCAGCTTCTCAGGAAACGTCTTGCCGGGGCGGCTGCGCGCCGCAGCGAGCAACCAGCGCACGCCCAGCGACAGACGTCGCGTCGAGGAAACCTCGACCGGCACCTGATAGGTGGCTCCACCCACGCGTCGAGGCTTGACCTCGATCACCGGCGCCGCATTGCGCAGAGCCTGCTCAAACAGCTCCAACGGATCACGATTGGCCCGCGCCTGCATCAGGTCAAAGGCGTCGTATACGTGCTGCCGTGCCAGGCTCTTTTTGCCATCCCGCATCACCTTGTTGATGAACGCGGAGACGATCTCACTATTGTATTTGATATCCGGCTCCGGAATCCGTCGCTCCGGCCGATAGCGTCGGGGCATCCCTCTACCTCCACCGCCTGATGCCCGCACCTTTTGGTGCCAGGCTCCGCATTAAAAACCCTTCCCCCATAGGGGCGGGGAAGAGCTTTCACTAGCCTATTCTACTTGGGTCGCTTGGTGCCATACTGCGAGCGGCCACGGCTGCGGCCATTGACGCCAGCCGAGTCCAGCGCGCCACGCACAATGTGATAGCGCACACCGGGAAGGTCTCGCACGCGGCCACCGCGCACCAGCACCACCGAGTGCTCTTGCAGGTTATGGCCCTCACCCGGGATGTAGGCCGTCACCTCGATGCTGTTCGAAAGACGCACACGAGCGATCTTGCGCAGCGCCGAGTTGGGCTTCTTGGGCGTCATCGTGCGTACAATCGTACACACGCCGCGCTTTTGCGGCGCACCGTTCTTGGCCTCGGTCAGCCGCCCCTTGGGCGAGTTGTACGTGTATTGCAGAGCCGGCGCCTTGCTCTTTTTCGATGCGGGCTTGCGCCCCTTGCGAACGAGCTGGTTGATAGTCGGCAAAGGAATCCTCCCAGCACTCTGTCGTGACTCACAGCACGCTATTCTAGCATGCCATGGCATGGCTGTCAAACAACCGTCGCAGACTGGACACCATCTTCTGGCGTCCGGCCAAACTTTAAGAGCGCCCCGTCAGAGCGGGGCGCTCTGCACTCTCTGTTCAGCGATCAGGACGAGGGGCCAAACCCGAGACCAAAGCCCAGGTTGGGCAGAATCTCGATCGTCTCACCCCGACCAAACTGCATGTGATCGCCCTGGTCGTTGGTGACTTCGACCGCCAGGCCCAACGCCTGCATCTCCTTGATCAGCACCCGGAACGATTCGGGGATGCCAAACCCGGTGATGGGTTCGCCCTTGACGATCGCCTCGTACGTCTTGACGCGGCCAATGACGTCGTCTGACTTGATCGTCAGCATCTCTTGCAGCGTGTACGCCGCGCCATAAGCCTCTAGCGCCCACACTTCCATCTCTCCAAAGCGCTGCCCACCGAATTGCGCCTTGCCACCCAAGGGCTGCTGCGTCACCAGCGAGTAGGGGCCCGTAGACCGCGCATGCACCTTGTCTTGCACCAGGTGAGCAAGCTTGAGCATGTAGATGATGCCCACGGTCACCGGTTGATCAAACGGTTCGCCCGTCTGCCCGTCATACAGCGTCACTTTGCCGGTTGTGGGCAGCGGATGATTGGTTTCGCGCCCTACCCGCACCGCCAGCTCATGGATCTCATCACGCGCTAATCCCTCGACCGACTGGCCTTCGTCGGCCAGCCACTCGCGCAGGCAGACCTCGGTGGCCAGGTCGTCAGCCGCCGGCCGCGCCCCGCGCTTGAGCGTGGTATCTTCATAGACCATCAGGGTTTCGGGCTCATAGCCCTTTTCGCGCAGCCAATGGCTCACCCATTCGCGCCGCGCGCGCACCGTGTCCATCAACGTAAACTCGATCTGGTCGTGATCCTGCCCCTGACGGCTGAGATAGTCGCCCATGAACAGCCGGAAGGCGTCCAGGTCATCCAGCAGATACTCGGTCTCGATCTCGTTGTCTCGCACCCACTGCCAGGTCCGCGTAGAGAGATCGGCCCAGGCCCGATCCACCAACCAGGCGCGCGCCAGCTCAGCCGCAATCTCATCCTCGCTGGCGCCGTCTGACACGGGCGTCTGCACGCTAAATCCGAGGCGAGCAGCAGCCCAGCCCAGGTGGGTTTCCAAGATCTGGCCCACGTTCATACGGCCAGGCACGCCCAGCGGGTTGAGCACCAGTTCCACCGGCGTCCCATCGGCCAGGAAGGGCATATCCTCAATCGCCACCACGCGCGAGACGACGCCTTTGTTGCCATGGCGTCCGGCCATCTTGTCGCCTTCGGTGAGCTTGCGGCGTTGCGCCACGCCCACGCGCACGGCCTTTTCTACGCCTGCCGGCAGGTCGCGATGCTCATCGCGTGTGAAAACGCGCACATCCACCACCGTGCCCTCTTCGCCATGGGGCAGCTTGAGTGACGAATCGCGCACGTCGCGCGCCTTTTCACCAAAGATGGCCCGCAGCAGCTTTTCCTCGGGCGTCAGCTCGGTCTCACCCTTGGGTGTGATCTTGCCCACCAGGATATCGCCGGGGCCCACTTCGGCGCCCACATAGATGATGCCCTCTTCGTCCAGGTCTGCCAGAGCCTCTTCTCCCACGTTGGGGATGTCGCGGGTGATTTCCTCTGGGCCGAGTTTGGTGTCGCGCGCTTCGGTTTCGTGCTTCTCAAGGTGCACCGACGTGAACTTGTCATCACGCACCACTTGCTCGCTCACCAGGATGGCGTCTTCATAGTTGCCACCCCCCCACGACATGAACGCCGCCAGCACATTCTGGCCCAGCGCCAGCTCGCCTCTTTCGGTGGACATGGTGTCGGCCAACACATCGCCCTTGGCAATCAGGTCACCCTTGGAAACAATGGGCCGCTGGTCGATGCAGGTCGACTGGTTGGAGCGGTCGAACTTGCGCAGGTCATAGCGCCGCACGCCCGTCTCAGTCTGTATGATGATGCGATCACCTGTCACACTGACGACCTCGCCAGTCTCTTCGGCCACGATGGCCTGGCCCGAGTCCTGCGCCGCAGCAAACTCCATGCCGGTGCCCACGATGGGCGCTTCACAGCGCAGCAGGGGCACGGCCTGGCGCTGCATGTTAGAGCCCATCAGCGCGCGGTTGGCGTCATCATGCTCCAGGAAGGGGATCAGCGCCGCCGACACCCCCACAATCTGCTGCGGCGAGACGTCCATATAGCCCACACGCTCGATCGACTCGATCAGGAACTTTTCATAGTAGCGAGCCGATACGCGCTCATCCACAAACTGGCCCAGATCGTCGATATCAGAGTTGGCCTGGGCAATGCTGTAGCGGTCCTCGGCATCCGCCGAAAGGTACTCGACCTCATCAGTCACATAGGGCCGCACGCGGAAAGCATCTTTATCCACATGTGATAGCCGCTCGGCCAGCGTAGCGTCGATCACCACACCACTATCGGTGATAATCTCGCCCGTTTCGGTGTCGATCACCTGCTCGCGCAACGTGCGCCCCAGCAAAAGCGCGGGCTTGTTATTGGCCGTGCGCTGCACCCGACGATATGGCGTTTCTACAAAGCCATAGGGATTCACCTGCGCAAAGATAGCCAGACGGCCAATCAGGCCGATGTTGGGGCCCTCAGGTGTCTCGATAGGGCAAATGCGACCATAGTGGCTATGGTGCACGTCGCGAACGTCAAAGCCAGCGCGGTCACGCTTGAGGCCGCCAGGGCCCAGCGCCGACACTGTGCGTTTGTGGGTCAATTCATCCAACGGATTGGTCTGCTGCATAAACTGCGAGAGCTGGCTGCCGCCAAAGAACTCGCGCAACACCGCCACCACCGGACGTACATTGATCAGCGATATGGGCGAGAGCTGGTCTGGGTCGCGGATGCTCATGCGCTCGCGCACCACCCGCTCCATCCGCAAGAAACCGACGCGCAACTGATTCTGAATCAGCTCGCCTAGCGTCTTGATGCGGCGGTTGCCCAGGTGATCAATATCATCGGCATAGGCCGAGCCGTTGTTCACGTCGATGATGTGGCGCACAATGGCCACCAGGTCTTTTTTGGTCAGGGTCCGCTGGGTGTCAGGCAGGCCTGTGCCCAGGTGTCGGCTCAGCTTGTAGCGGCCCACGCGCCCCAGGTCATAGCGGCGGGGGCCAAAGAGCAACCCCACCAGATAGCTCTTGGCATTTTCTAGCGTGGCCGGGTCGCCCGGGCGCATGCGCCGATAGAACTCTTGCAGCGCCTCCTCGGCGTTCTTGGTCGGGTCATGCTCGATGGTGGTGCGGATATAAGAATGCTCGGGATCGGTGTCAATGTCTTCGAACAGCGCCAGCAGCTCTTCGTCGCTGCCTTCTTTCAGGCCGATATCATCACGCCCGTCAGACACCATTGCCACCGCGCGCAACAGCACTGTCACAGGGATCTTGCGCTTGCGATCCACCTTGACAGAGATGATATCGCGCTTGACGGTGTCAAACTCGAGCCACGCACCGCGGTCGGGGATCAGCTTGGCAAAGCAGAGTTGCCGACCGGTGGTGCGGTCTTCTTCTACGGTGAAATAGGCGCCTGGCGAACGAATGAGCTGGCTGACCACCACGCGCTCGGCGCCATTGATAATGAAGGTGGCGTTCTTGGTCATCACCGGGAAATCGCCCATGTAAACATCTTGCACGATGGGCTGATCGGTCTCCCGGTTATAGAGCATCACCTTAACATAGAGCGGAGCCGCGTAGGTGGCCTCGCGGTCTCGGCACTCTTCTTCGGTGTAGGTGGGCTCTTCAAAGCGATAATCGAGCCCAAACATCTGCGTCATTTCCTCGTTGTTACCAGGAAAATGCAGCTCCAGGTTCTTGTTAAAGCTGACGATGGGGGAGATCTCATCCAACAGCTCGCGCAGACCCTCGTCACGGAACCAGTTGAACGACTGCACCTGCGTTTGAATGAGGTCTGGCGTTGGCAAAACCAGAGGAATACGAGCGTACGACTTGCGGACGGCGCGGCGCGGCGCCACATCGGTAAGAGCGCGAACGGTTCCCAAAACTGCCATATGCTGTGCGTCTCCTTATAGAGGCCTAACAGCCCGACACTGAGACATGTCGATGTGCGATCAAATCACGCGAGGGTTAGAATCCATGCCTGCGGATCCTTGAGATGCCACCCTTTCTGCGGCCAACCTGCAAGGCATCGCCAGGGCACACTGGGGCAACATAACGTCTGACATTGGCTCGTCATTATACCACGAGTCGATGTCAGGTCAAATCGCGGCCGTCGGTTCGTCTCGTTTTGCGGTCTTATGGAGCGTCCTTCCGCTCCACCAGGTCATCCACCACGCTTTTGAGCGTCTCCAGATCAGGAAATGAGCGATACACTGAGGCAAAGCGCACATAGGCGAGTTGGTCCACCAGGCGCAGCCTCTCGATGACCATTTCGCCAATGATCCGACTGGGCACTTCGGGCCGGCCCAGGCGATAGAGATTTGCTTCAACCTCGGTGACAAGCTCCTCGATCACCTGCGTAGGGATGGGCAGCTTGGTGCAGGCCATGTGGATGCCCTGAAAGAGCTTTTGTCGGTCAAAGGGCTCGCGCCGACCGTCGCGCTTGACCACCATCAGGTTGCTCTTGGCAATCCGCTCATAGGTCGTAAAGCGCTCGCTGCACTTGAGACACTCGCGCCGCCGGCGAATGGCGTCGCCGACCTCGCGTGTATCAACCACGCGTGAGGCTTCGTTGCCACAATAGGGGCAGATCATCTTGGTTGGCCTATCGTCGCTTGCGCTCGCCGGGCGGCACGTCTTCGAGTGCAAGCCCGAATGTGCTGCGACCGCTGCGCGCGCCGCCAGCAGGCGGCGCCACGGGGATCGGCCGCGCGCCAGGCGCCCGCTCCTCTCGTCCTAGGCCGCCAACGCTCGCGCTGAACGCCGTGGCGATCAAGATCATCTCCATCTCGTCATCCATGTCTTCCTGGGTTGCTGCCCCCCAGATGACGTTCGCCTCGCCATCCATACGGTCGTGGATAACATGGGCCGCCTCAGTGACCTCATGAAGCGACATGTCGTTGCCGCCCTTGATGTGCATGAGCACTCGACTGGCGCCATCAATGCTGGATTCGAGCAACGGGTTCTCGATGGTGGCCATTGCCGCGTCCACAGCACGCGTCTCACCGCTGGCCCTGCCGATGGCCATCAGCGCCCGGCCACCGCCACGCATGATCGCGTTGACGTCGTTAAAGTCCACATTGATGACGCCTGCGCCCATCACCAGCCGTGTGACGCCATCCACACCCTGATGCAGCACCTCATCTGCCTTGAGAAAGGCCCCTTTGAAGCTGACCCCTCGCGGCAGAATCTCGAGCAGGCGCTGATTGGGCACCACAATGTGCGTATCGCTATTCTGCGCCAGTTGCTGCAAGCCCTCGCGGGCCAGGGTCATCTTGCGTGCCCCCTCAAAGCCAAAAGGTGTGGTGACAATGGCGACCGTCAGCGCTCCCAACTCCATGGCTGCCGCCGCAACCACGGGCCCGGCGCCCGTGCCAGTGCCGCCGCCTAGCCCGGCAGTGATGAACACCATTTCGGCGCCATGTAGCAGCTCTTTGATGCTCTGCATCGACTCAGTGGCGGCCTTGGCGCCCATGGTCGGATCCCCGCCCGCGCCGCGCCCGCCCGTCAGGCTGGGGCCGAGAGGCAATTTGATGCTCGCCAGTGAGTGCTCCAGCGTCTGCACATCGGTGTTCATTGCAATGGTCTCGGCGCCCTGCAGGCCGCCCTCCACCATGCGATCCACGGCGTTGCAGCCGCCACCGCCCACGCCCACTACTTTGATCTTTACCCGGGGCTCTGTGCTCATCCTACGCAAGCTTTCCATCTCTATCTCCCCTTTCCCTTCACTAGGGCGCCAACCTGCCGAGTGTGCTCCGCAGCCACGCTAGAATGCCACCGTCAGCATCAGGATCAGGCTCTAGATTGCCCGACGGCGTGGATTGTTGTTTCTTTCGCCCCCACTCCAGCAGGCCCACCGCCGTGGCGAATTTGGGACTGCTCAAAGACTCAAAGCGACCCACCATGCTCTGCGGCGATCCCAGGCGCACCGGCATGTCAAACACGCGCTCGGCCACGGTGCGTATGCCCGAGAGATCGGCGCAGCCGCCGGTCAGCACCACGCCTGCCGCCAGGAACCTGTCAACGCCCACATCGCGGATGTGCCTGTTGACCATGCCCAGCATCTCTTCGACGCGCTCCTCGACGAGTTGACAGATCTGGCGCCTCGTAAAGCGCTGGCGACCGTCTCCGCCAAAAACCGGCAATTCAATCGCGGCCTCGTCGACAACTTCGTCGGCCACGGCGTGCCCATAGCGTACTTTGGCATCCTCGGCGGCCGGAAAGGGCACATGCAGCGCCCAGGCAATGTCATTCGAGATGTGATTTCCCCCCACGGGAAAGACCTTTGTTTCCCAAAAGCCTCCGCCCAGCACAATCGCCAGGTCAGTGGTGCCACCGCCGATGTCCAATAGCGCCACGCCCTGTTTGCGCTCGTCGTCGGTCAACACCGACTCGCAAGAAGCCAACGGCTGCAGCACGATCTCTAGCGGATGCACTTGGCATTCCTCGACACACTTTTTGATGTTCTGTTTGGCTGTATTGGAGCAGGTGACAATATGCGCCTCGACTTCCAGACGATAGCCAAGCATACCCAGCGGGTTTTTGATGTTCCGCTGCTCATCGAGGGTGTACTCGCGCGGAATCGAGTGCAGCAGCGTGCGATTGTGCGGCATGCTGGGGAACGTCCCCGCAAGCTCAAGCGCCCGCTCCAGATCCTCCCGGGTGATCGGCCGATCTGCCCGCCCAATGGCCGCCTGACCGTCGCGGTTCTCTGATCCAATGTGCGCGCCGCCGATGCTGACATAGGCCTCGTGGATCGTATAGCCGGACACATGCTCGGCCTTGCGTATCGCCTCGCGGATCGAGTCGGTGGCCTGCTGAATATCGGTTACCACACCCTTGCTTAGGCCATAGGCCGGCACCACGCCCGGACCCACAATCTGAATGCGGCCGTTCTGCGTGATCTTGCCCACCAAGACGCAAATCTTGGTGGTGCCGATATCGATCCCGGCGATGACTTGATCTGCTGCCACGCTCTTCTCCCTCACAACCCCACGACGATTGGTCGTGTCTCGCTGCGCAAGTCAATGTAGGCAATACCCGCGCCGCGCCGCTTGGCCTCGGTCAGCGCATCTAAAGCCAGGGCCAACTTGGCTGCCACGTCACCCTCCTCACCCAGATACACGGGGAGGCGTTCTTCACCCAAGTGCACCACCAGGCCAAATCCCGGCTTGAACTCGATCTGCTCGCCATGCTGCAGCACGCGCCCTGCTGCCAGGGCGTAGCGCCACGGTACGCCCACCAGGTAGCCATCCTGCGGCGCAAGATATGGGCCGCCGTTTTGCACAACCGGCGCCTCGGCGGCAGCTGTTGCTGGCCCCAACACGCGCCCATCCAGCGCCACCCACCAGGCCTCGCCACCCTGCTCCCAGATAATCACGTCGCGAACCTCAACCACCTGCACTTTGCAGGTGGCAGGTAGCTGGCAATCCACCGTTGCCGCCTGCACACAGGCATAGCGCGCGGTGAGCGTGCGCTCAACCTCTCGCTCGCTGATGCCAAAGATACTGTCGCCCATAAGCCCCACACTGGCGCGCACCAACTCTGGCGAGAGTATCTGCGTGCCAGTGACCTCGACCACGCTCACGGTAAACCGCTGCGCCACCATCATATGCCGCAACATCATCAGGCCCAGCACCAGTAGCAGCAACCCAGGCAGGCGATAGGCCGCCAGGCGCGGTCCGCCTGGCCGGCGCACCAGCCCCTCTGCCGGCGCCTCGCTGGCTTGCACGCCCAGGCGACTGCGCGAGCGCGTCACCTTTTTGGGCCCCAAATGCCTCGGCATGGTGTTGGCAGCTCCTAATGATCGTACGTGTACGCCGTCTCAGAGGCCGATTTGTCGCGATGGCGTTCGATCGCCAGTTCGATCAGCCGATCGAGCAAGCGCGGATAAGGCAGGCCGCTAGCCTCCCATAGCTTGGGATACATGCTGATACGGGTGAACCCCGGGATCGTGTTTAGCTCGTTCACAAACACGGCGCCCGTGTCCCGGTCGAGAAAGAAATCCACCCGCGCCATGCCGGCGCAATCGATAGCTATAAAGGCGCGCACGGCCAGGTCGCGCATCCGCTCTGCCAAGGCTTCCGGCAGGTCGGCAGGGATTTGCAGCGTCGAATTGTCATCGACGTACTTGGCGCGATAGTCATAGAACTCGTTGCCGGGCATCACTTCTCCCAGCACCGAAGCCACCGGCTCGTCATTGCCCAACACGCTGCATTCGATCTCGCGTGCATTGACGGCCACCTCAACCAGCATCTTGCGGTCAAAGCGTGCCGCAAGGTCCAGCCCGGCCGCCAGCTCGGCCACGGTATGCGCCTTGGAGCAGCCCACCGAACTGCCCCCGTTGGATGGCTTGACAAAGAGCGGCAGCGCCAGCCCGTCCAGCAACTCGGCCAGCACCGCCTGTCGAGCGCTCTGCCAGCGGCTGCGTAGCACCACACGATAGGGAGTCACCGGTAGGCCGTTGGCCTCGAGCACATTCTTTTGGGTAATCTTGTCGAGGCCCAGCGCCGAGCCCAACACCCCGGCTCCGACATAGGGCAGATTCGCTAACTCCAGCAGACCCTGCACGGTGCCATCCTCGCCGTAGGTGCCATGCATAACCGGAAAGACGACATCGACCCGCGGAAAGGGGTGCTCGCGAGTGCCGGGCACCAATTCATGGCCGTCGGCCACGACAAGCGCGCCGTCAATGTTGGCCGCGGGCGCTGGCGGCAGGTCTCCCGCCTCCAACAACTCCAACGCGTTATCCGCGGCGATCCAGCGGCCCTCTTTGGTCACGCCCACCACCACAAAGTCATACTTTTCGCGATCCAGCGCACTGATCACCGACCGCGCGCTCTGGATCGACACCTCGTGCTCGCCGCTCTTGCCCCCCGCGATAATGGCGATCTTTGGCTTCATGCCCACCTTTCAGCCACCGTTTCTGTCCAATGCCAGTCACCCACAAACTCGACCTCGATATCGAGGTGGTGCGCATAGCGTTGCCAAACCTCGCGCTGCACCATCTCGATCAGTCGCCTGATCTCGCTGGCCGAGGCGTCGCCCGTGTTCATCAAAAAGTTGGCGTGCAGCGGCGAGACCTGCGCCCCGCCCAGGGTCAGTCCCTTGAGCCCCGCCTTTTCGATCAGATAGCCCGCGGGAAAGTGCGCCGTGCGCTTGAACATGCTGCCGGCGCAGCGGCCCCGCGGCGTGTTGGTCTCACGCCGGCTGCTGTAATCAGCAGCCTCGGCGGCCAGCGCGATGGGATCATCCATCGTCAACTGCACGGCCGCCTCCAGCACCAGCGTACGCACGCCCCGCGCATGCTCGCGCTTGAGGGCGCTGGTGCGATAGCCATAGGCCAACTCGGCGACGGTCGCCTGCGTCACCGTGCCATCGACGCGTAGTAGGCGCGCCCATTGCACGACGTCGGCCATACAGCCGCCATAGGCGCCCGCGTTGCCGACGACCGCACCGCCAAGCGTTCCCGGAATGCCCACGGCCCATTGCAGCCCGCGCCATCCTGCCGAAATCGCCCAGCGCGCCAGATCACCTAGCGGCGCCCCCGAGGCCGCCACCAGCAGTCCCTCCGCATCAACATCATAGCCCCGGGCAGCATTGACCACCACCAGCCCGCGAATGCCCTCGTCAGCCACCAGCACATTAGTGCCAGAGCCGAGCACGGTCCACGGCGCGCCGCAAGCGCTGGCCAGCGCCACCACCCCCTGCAAAAGGCCGACGCTCTCGACGACAACCAGCAAATCCGCCGGGCCACCCACCCCAAACGAGGTGTGCGGCGCGACGAGTGAGTGTTGCTCCACTAGCAGCGCAGGCGCCAGCTCTGCCAGACGTGCGGCCAGTGCCGCCAGCGCCGCGCTCATAGCGCCCGCTCCGATAGCCGCTGCAGCAGCCGCTCGCCGACGAGATAGCCATCTCCGGCACCCAGCGTCAGCACCACATCGCCCGGCCGCACCTGCGCCACGAGCCATGCCTCAGCATCGTCCAGCGTGGGCGTGTGATGCGCATTGGGGTGCGCCATCGCTCGCACCAGCTCAGCCGCCCCCACTGTAACTTGCTCTTTGGCTCGCGCGCGATACACGTCGAGCAACAGGGCCACATCGGTCTCGGCAAAACTGGCCGCATAGTCGGCAAAAAGCACCCGGGTGCGACTGTAGGTGTGTGGCTGAAAGAGCGTCACCAGTCGCCGCTCCGGATAGCGCTGCCGCATGGCCGCAATCGTCGCGCGGATCTGCGTGGGGTGGTGCGCATAGTCATCCACCACCACCACGCCCCAGGCTTCCCCTTTGAGTTCAGTCCGACGCTGCACGCCGTGATAGCTGCCCAGATGCGCCGCGCTGTGCGCCAGCGGCACCCCCACCGCTCGAGCGGCCAACATTGCCGCCGTCGCGTTGAGCGCATTATGGCGGCCAGAGATATCCAGCCGGCAGGGCGTCACCTCGCCGGCCATCTCGATCACAAAAGATAGCCCCGCCTCGCCACGGGACGCCACGGCGCGCACCTGCGCCGCCACACCTGCGCCCTCTCCATAGAACAACATTTCGGCCGCAGCGCTGGCCGTCGCGCGCCGCACCTGCGCGTCATCGCCACAGGCGATCACCAGGCCGCCCGGCCACACCTGCGCCACAAACGCCTCAAAGGCCGCGCGCAGATCATCCAGGTCAGCAAAGCAATCGGGGTGATCCATCTCAATGTTGGTCACCACCGCCACCTGGGGATGTAGCCCCAGGAACATGCGCTCGTATTCATCCGCCTCGATCACAAAGCAATCGCCCTCGCCCGCGTCGGCGTTCAAACCGGTGTCCGCCAAGACGCCTCCCACGATGTACGAGGGCGCCAGCCCTTCACAGCGCAGAATGTGCGCGATCATGGCGGCGGTGGTGGTTTTGCCATGCGTGCCCGCCACGGCAATGGTGCGGTAGCCCTCCAGCAGCGCCTGAATGAATCCCCGTCGCTCTAGCACAGGAATGCCCCGCTCGTGGGCCGCCCGAACCTCCGCATTATGGGCCGGAATGGCTGACGAGATCATCACCAGCTCGGCGTCGCCCACCTGTTCGGCCCGATGCCCGATATAGACCTGCGCGCCCAACGCCTCCAGCTCATGGGTCAGCGCGTTCGCCTGCAGATCAGAGCCCGTCACGATGTGCCCACGCAGGCACAGCACCCGCGCGATGGCAGACATGCCGCTGCCCCCGATCCCCACCAGGTGGAGCCGCCGGGGCAGCGCCCCAATCTGCGTTGCCGTTGCTCTGGTCATCAGCGAATCACCCGGAAAACCAACAAGATAATGCTGAGATAGAGCAGCATGCTCTGACCCAAAAACACCTCCTGGCCCAGAAAACTAGAGGGCAGCAGCGGCACGATCTTGCTCGCCAACGGCGAGAGTCGCTCAGTGGCAAAGCCCAGCCAGGAGATGGGGTAGTTGTACTTGTCCATGTAATACCAGAGCGAGCCGGCAATGAGATAGCCGTTGACCAGACCCAGCATCAGCCCCAACACAGTGCCCGGCGCGCCAGCCGGGTTGCTGCCGGCAAAAGCCAGCGTCTCACCCTCATACGAAACAAACGCCGCCACCATAACCACCGCCAGATGCACCCAACAGGTGTAGAGCGGCATCTTGTCGGCGCCAGCCTCGACGCTCAGCAGATTGAGCAGCCGCTCTATGCCCTTGGTCACAACGGGGTCCACCAGGCTCAAAAAGAACAGCACAAACACCATCACCATGGTGACGCCCAACTCGCGCAAAAAACCTCGCACCAGGCCCACCAGGCCGAACATGACCACCAGGGCGCCGAAAAAGACCTCGATTGGGGTCACGGCCACCTCCTCACGATGAGCGCCTGCGCGTGGCGCCATACAGACCAAAAGCAATCAGCGCCACAATGAGCAGCGTCACGATCTTGCCGATGGTCTGGCCGCTCATCACCGTCTCGCGCATCTCGCCGCTGGATAGCTCGATGGTGGCTTTGGTGGTCACCAGCGCGTAGCGGAACAGGTAGCTGGCGATAATAAAGCCGTTCACCGCGCCCAGCAGCAGCCCCAAAAAGCGCGACATGGGGGTGCTGGCGGGCGGCGCGGCGCGAAAACCGATATAATACGACGCGCTTGTCAGTAGCGCAAAGAGCAGCGCTCCCAGGTTGCGCTGATGAGCCTCTGTGGCGATCAAACCGGGCAGGCCCTTGACCTGACCCCAAACTATGGTGGGGTCATCGGCCATGATACCGCCTCCCAGCGCAAATCGCCCCAACTTGTGCAGGCGATTGATGATCGGCGACAGGTCATCGAGCAGTTGCGTGAGCAGCACGAATGAGATGGCCACGCCCACCAGGGTCAGCAACTCGCGGTTAGCCCCGCGGCGAAAGCCAATCAGGCCGAACACGCCCAGGATGAGGGCCATCAGCACTACCTGGTCGACGGTCACCGTGGCCGGGTTATCCATGGCGGCCTCCTCTCGCAACAGCCAGCAGCTCTGCGGCGATCCGTTCGGCTGCCTGCGGCATGCTCTTGGCGCGCGCCGCAGCGCTCAGGCGAGCCAGGGCGCTCGGATCGTCCAGCAAGCGCTCAATCATCGGCAGCAGCTCCTCGCCCAACCGATCGTCGGCGAGCACCAGGGCCGCCCCGGCATCCGCCAGATAGGCGGCATTGAGCCACTGATGCTGGCCAGCATGTGGATAGGGTATCAGTATAGCGGGCAACCCCACTGCTGGAAACTCGCCCAGCGTGGCCGCCCCCGAGCGAGCGACCACCAGATCGGCGGCTGCCAGGGCGGCCACCATCTCGGTATGCAGATAATCATGCACGCGATAGCGCGGCCGCAGCGCTGGGGGCAGGGCTTGGCGGGCGGCCAGCATCGCGTCATAGTCTAGCAAGCCGGTGACATGCAGCACTTGCGCCCGCGTCAACAGCGACGCCAGGCCGCCTTGCAGCGCCATATTGATCGAGCGCGCCCCGCGGCTACCGCCCATCACCAGCACCAGGGGCAGATCGCCCTCGATCCCCAACTGCCGCCGCGCCTCGGCGTGGTCGGCCTCAAACAGGGCCTGACGCACCGGATAGCCCGTCACCACCGCCTTGCCACCGAAATACACGGCAGCGGGTTCGAACGACACCGCCACCCGCGTCGCGATGCGCGCCAGCATCTTGACCGCCAGCCCTGGCTCCATATCGGGCAGGTAGAGCATCGCCGGCACGCGCCGCAGCCAGGCCGCCAGCACCAGCGGCACTGAGACGAATCCGCCCGTGGCCAGCACTGCTGCCGGCCGCGAGCGCCGCAACAGCGCCAATGATTGTTTTGTGCCGCGCAATATCAGCCGCAGACTGGCCAGCGCCTGAAACAAGTTGGCGCCCCGCAACGGCCCCGTCGAAACTACCTGATAGCTATAGCCGCTCCGCTGTACGATGCCCCGCTCCACACCGTCGTGGCTGCCCACCCAGCAGATGTCTTCACGGGTTACGCCACCATGAGGCAGAGCCACCAGCGAGTCCAGCGCCGCCAGTGCTGGATACACATGCCCGCCAGTGCCGCCACCCGTGGCCATGATCTTCATCTGGGAGCCTCAGCTTCCAGCATCGCCTGCCGCGAGATGTTGACCAACACGCCCAGCGCCGCCAGGCCTGCCACCAGCGCTGAGCCGCCATAGCTCACAAAAGGCAGCACCGTGCCGGTGATGGGCACCGTATTGGTGGCCACCGCCAGGTGCAACAGCGCACGACAGGCCTCCCAACTCACCAGGCCGATGGCCACCAGCCGCCCAAAGTTGTCCGCGCTGCGCAGCGCCACCCTCAGGCCCCGATGTGTCCAGAGCACATAGAGCGCGATGGTCCCCAGGCCGCCGACGAACCCGAGTTGCTCGCCGATCATGGCGAACATAAAGTCGGTGTGCGCCATCGAGTGCAAGTTGCGGCTCTCGATGCCTTTTGCCAGGCCCAGCCCAAACAGGCGCCCATTGTTGAGCGCCACCAGGCTGCGCACCGACTGGTAGCCCTTGTTCCAGGGATCACTGAGAGGATTGGTCACAAAGATGAAAAGCCGATTTTGCCGATAGGCGACAAAGAACGCCAACAGGGCGCTCACCAGGATGCTCACTATCGCCAGGACCACCAGTTGGCGAGTGTCTGCGCCCGCCACAAAAAGCATGATGATGCAGACCACGCCCAGAAGCATTGTCGTGGAAAGGTCGCGCTGCAGCACGATGAGGCCACAAGACACCGCCAGGATGGTGGCCGCCGGCACCATGCCTGTGCGGAACTCTTTCAGGCGCGGACCCGCCGCGCTGAGCCAGGCAGCCAGATAGATGATCACGCCATACTTGGCCACCTCGGTGACCTGCCCGCGACCCACCGTGCCGATATCCTCAGCGCTCACAAAGAGGAATCGGCCCTGCAGCACGGCCATCAACACCAGCAACACCAGCGTGCCGATGCCAATGGGCACGGCCAGCCGCTGGTAGAGGCGATAGTCGATGCGCGAGATGATCAGCATCGCGATCAGCCCCATGGTGGCATACTGCAACTGGGCCTTGAAATAGGTGTCGGCCCCGCCCTCGAACAGCAGGTTGATGTACGGCAGCTCGCGCGAGGTGCTCAGAATCATCACCAGCCCCAGAACCACCAGCGCCAGGGTGACCACCACAATGCCCCAGTCCGACTTGGCCCGACGCCACAGCAGCCCGCGCATAGACATTCCGGTCATGTCAAGCTCCTCACCATCTGCCTGAAAGCCTCGCCTCGCTCTTCAAAGTCAAAGTAGGCGTCAAAGCTCGTGCCCCCTGGAGAGAGCAGCACCACATCGCCCGCCTGCGCGTGCTGCGCCGCCAGGGCCACGGCCGCGGGCAAGCTCTCCGTCTGAAGCAGCGACGGGGCCGCGGCGCCCAGGTTCGCCACGGTCTTGGCCACCAGCGGCGCGCACTCGCCAAAGGTCACCACCAGCCGCGCTTTGGCGGCCACCCAGCGCGCCCACTCGTCCCAGGGCAGATGCTTGTCACGGCCACCGGCCAGCAGCACCAGTGGCTCATCATAGGCCCGCAAGGCTGCCACAGCCCGCTCGGGCGAGGTCGCAATCGAGTCATTCACCCAGGTGATGCCGTGCAGCACCCGCACCACCTCCAGGCGATGCGGCACGCCCGCAAAGCGCGTGGCCACCGCGCGCATGGCTGCAACGTCAAGGCCCACAGCGGCCGCCGCGCAGCAGGCGGCGAGCACATTGGCCACATTGTGCTGGCCGCGCAGCACCAGCTCCTCGCGGTGGCAGATGGTATAGTCGACGCCTGCCCAGCGCAACACCAGCGCGTCGTCCTGCAAAAAGGCGCCCTGCGCCACCGGCCCCACCAGACTAAAGATCAACAGTTGGCCCCTCACCTGAGCCGCCAGCTCGCATGAGATCGGATCATCGGCATTGAGCACGGCCCAATCATCCGCGCCCTGATATGCCAGTATCTGCGCCTTGGCCAAGATATAGTCATCCATCGTAGGATGCCGATCGAGATGGTTGGGCGTGACATTGGTGATCAGCGCCACAGGAGGGCTCCAGCCTGCCAGCGAAATGGCCCGCGAGGCCGCGCTGCGCGTCGTCTCCACCCCCTCGCCCTGATAAGCGGGAGAGAACAGCTCTAGCTGAAAGCTGGACAGCTCCATCACCGCCACCGTGGCCTGCTCGGCCTCGTCATCCAGCGTCGAGATCAGCGGCAAGCCGATGTTGCCCCCCACCAGCGCGCACTGCCCGGCCTGGCGCAGCATCTCGCCCAACAGGCTGACGGTGGTGGTTTTGCCGCTGGAGCCGGTTACGCCGATGACCAGCCCGCCAAATAGTTGTGTAAAGAGCCGCGGCTCGCTGCTGAGCGGCAATCCACGCGCCCGCGCTGCCTGCACCACGGGCGCAAAGGGCGGCACCCCGGGGCTGAGCACGACCAGGTCCACGCCAGCCAGGGTTGGCTGCGCCACACCACACTCTAGCGCCACGCCCAGCTCGGCCAGACCTGAAAGGTCTTGCGACAGCGAC